>Ga0208624_1000799_pt1 | contig 15705 bp, 15 predicted proteins | sample Knorr_S23_td_DCM_FD_185607 | JGI IMG/M metagenome (GOLD analysis project Ga0208624, IMG submission 185607) | Marine microbial communities from Southern Atlantic Ocean transect - Knorr_S23_td_DCM_ad_71m_LV_A (SPAdes) (version 2) | ecosystem: Environmental > Aquatic > Marine > Oceanic | place...
ATAGATTTTGGTTACTCTGATGGATTTCTTAGAAGCGGAAGTAATAAAGCATCTGTTTATATAGATAAATTTCAATGTAGAATTTTAGGAAGAGTTTCAATGGACTTGATCACGATTGATGTGTCTAAAGTTCCCAATAACAAATTGTATCTGGGCAAACCTGTCGAAATAATTGGAAGTAATCAACGATATGAGAGAATTGCATACGAAACTGGGACTAATGAACACGAGATTTTAATTTCTTTAGGCAGGAACTTAAGAAAAGTATATATATAAGTCATGTACGAAGCTCCAATTAAAGATTTAAATTTTGTAATTAAAAATCTAATAGATTTAGGCAAACTAAATAAAGTTAGTGATTATTCTGAATTTTCTGATGATTTAGTTGAAGCTGTTCTTGAAGAGGCAGGAAAAATAGCTTCTGAAGTGTTAGACCCTTGTAACCTTTCAGGAGACCATGAGGGCTCAAAAAGACTCGATACTGGTGAAGTCGTAACTCCTAAAGGCTACAAAGAGGCTTATGAGAGTTTAAGAGATGGTGGGTGGTTTGGCTTAGAGGCCAAAGAAAAATTTGGTGGTCAACAGATACCAGTAACTTTATCTGCCGCTGTTAATGAGATTTGGCATAGTTCTAATATGTCATTAGCGCTTTGCCACCTATTAACACAAGGTTTGATATATGCTTTACAAAAATCAGCATCAGAAGATCAAAAAAGCTTTTATATACCAAAATTAGCATCAGGTCATTGGACAGGAACAATGAATTTAACTGAACCACAATCCGGAACAGACCTATCTACGATTAAAACTAAAGCGATAAAAGAAAATGGTCATTATAAAATTTATGGACAAAAAATTTATATTACCTATGGAGAACATGATTTATCTGAGAATATTATTCATTTGGTTTTAGCCAGAACACCTGAAGCGCCAGAGGGTAATAAAGGTATTTCTGTTTTTCTTGTTCCTAAATTTATTCCAAATGATGACGGCAGTATTGGCAAAAAAAATGATGTAACCTGTTTGTCTATTGAAAAAAAACTTGGTGTTAAAGGTTCTCCTACTGCAGTTTTACAGTTTGGTGAAAAGGATGGAGCAATTGGTTATTTAGTTGGAGAAGAAAATCAGGGTTTAAATATTATGTTTGAAATGATGAACCATGCAAGGTTCTCAGTTGGAGTACAAGGACTTGCTGTTTCTGAAAGAGCTTACCAGCAATCTAAAATGTATGCCTTTGATAGAGTTCAAGGAGTTCCAATTGATGGTCAGAAAGGCGATCCTATTATTCATCACCCAGATGTGCTTCGATTGTCCTCGACTATGAAATCAGAAATCGAAGCTATGAGAGCTCTTGCAATTTATGGAGCTTTTGCTTTGGATATGACTAAGTCAGATGAGAGTGAATATTGGGAAACAAAATCATCTTTAATGATACCTATTATTAAAGGGTGGTTGACTGAAAGGTCACTTGAGATTACATCAAATGCTATTCAAATTCATGGTGGAATGGGTTTTATTGAAGAAACAGGAATCGCACAACATTATAGAGATGCTAGAATTCTCCCCATATACGAGGGAACAACTGCAATTCAAGCAAATGATTTAGTTTTTAGGAAGACGCTTCGAGACAATGGTAAAAGCATATTAGAATTAATTGATGAAATTAAAACCGATACAGAAGCATCTGCGAGTTCAGATCGATTACAAGAGTTATGTAAAAAGATGGATAGCTCAATTGACTCTGCAAAAAAAGTTGTTGAACACATTGTTTCTACTTCTAACAATAAAAAAAGACCTGCTGTATCGAGTGTTAATTATTTAATGATGTTAGGTTATATTTTTGGAGGTTGGATGATGATTAAAACTGCCAAAAAATCACTTGAATTAAAAGATAAAGGTGAAATTGATAATGAATTTCTGGATGCAAAAATAGCTACATCAAGTATTTATGTATCAAGTATTTTGCCAAAAATTGATAGTTTAGCTTCCATAATTTTACATGGCGATGAAGATGTTTTAGCTATGAAACATCAATGGTTGTAATTTGGAAAAATTCAAAAATAAATTAAGTAATTTTTTTAGCTGGCTTTCGAAGGCAGAATTAGTTGAGCTAGACTCAGTGGATACTAGCGAAGATCCAATCAGACCAGACATTGACAATGAATTTCGCACCTCGTATGGCCGCAAGATTTATGGATTAAAATCTAATGAAGATGTTGAAGGATTTATTTGTCTAGCATTCTGTAACGATGTACCACAAACAATGAAAGAATTAGACTTAATGAGCAAAAATGCTTTTCATGAAAAAAACGCAAACATTGCTGTAGCCTATACTGTTTGGTCAAGAAAAAGAGGAGCAGGTAAACAAACTATTTTTACAACAAAAAAGCTTGTTAAAGATGAGATGAAAAATATTGATCGCTTTATCACACTTTCTCCTTTGACACCTATTGCAACACATTTTCATATAAAGCATGGTGCTAAGTTAGTAAATATCAATGCAACTTCGCAAAACTTTGAATACGACTTTAATTAGGTCCCAGAGTAAATAGGTCCACCCCCACCCTCAGGAGTTACCCACTCAATATTTTGAGAAGGTTCTTTAATATCGCATGTCTTACAATGAATACAATTTTGAGAATTAATTTTTAAAATTTTTTTTTGGAGGTCATTATCAAATTCAACTTCATACACACCTGCAGGGCAATACCTTTGGGCAGGTTCATCGTATTCTTCAATAGTAAAATTAGTTGACAGATCTTTATCATTAAGTAACAAATGGTTAGGTTGATCGTCTGCGTGGTTAGTTCCTGATAGATAAACTGAGCTGGGTTTATCAAAAGTAATAACACCATCATATTTAGGATAGGTAATTTTTTTTGCTTTTTTAGCTGGGATCAAAGATTCATGATCAGCGTGCTTATGTTGAAGGGTAAAGGGAAGTTTACCTCCAAATATTTTTTGATCTAATCCAGTAAAAATCATTGCGGGTATCAGGCCCCATTGAAAACTGGGCTTTACATTTCTTGCTTTGTATAATTCATCATATACCCATGAGTTTTTAAATTTTGACTCATAATCTGACAGTTCTTTATTGCTATTTATGTGATCATTTATGACTTCTGCTGCAATTATTCCACTTTTCATTGCGGTATGTGATCCTTTAATTTTTGGCATATTTAGAGTTCCTGCATCACATCCTATCAATAATGCCCCAGGCATATACATTTGTGGAAGGCTCTGCAATCCTCCCTCTATTAGAGCTCTTGCCCCATAAGAAATTCTTTTACCACCATCTAATAATTTTTTGATATCAGGGTGAGTTTTAAACTGTTGAAATTCATCATAAGGAGAAAGGTATGGATTCTTATAATCCAAACCGATTACGTAACCTAGGTATATTTGATTATTTTCAGCATGATAACAAAAACTACCTCCGTATGTATCACTTTCAAGAGGCCATCCCACACTATGTGAAACTTTACCAAGTTGGTGATTTTCAGAGTTGATCTCCCAAATTTCTTTAAAGCCTATACCGTATTGTTGAGGAGATTTGTTGTTGGAGTCTAAATTAAATTTTTTAAGAACCTCTTTTCCCAGGTGACCTCTACATCCCTCTGATAAAACTGTAACTTTACCTTTGATATTAATCCCAGGTTCATAATTATCTTTAGGTTTAAAATCTTTGTCTAAACCCATATCACCTGTTTGAACACCAACTACCTTTTGATCATTATCAAAAAGTAATTTACTAGCTGCAAATCCTGGAAAAATCTCTACTCCTAAGTTTTCGGCAAATTCACCTAACCATTTACAAAGATTAGATAAGCTAATTATGTAATTTCCATGATTTTTTAAAACATTTGGTAAAAAAAAGTTTGGCACCTTCATACTTTTAGTTTTTGTATAAAATAAAAAATCTTCTGATGTTACAGATGTTTTGATTGGACTATTAAGTTCTTTCCAATTTGGAATGAGTTCATCTAAAGCCTTAGTTTCAAAAACATTACCACTTAAAATATGAGCTCCGACTTCAGATGCTTTTTCTAGGACACAAATAGACAAATTCGTATCGAGTTGTTTTAGTTTAATTGCTGTTGATAGACCAGCTGGACCAGCTCCAACTATTACTACATCGTAATTTAATTCTTCTCTCTGCACTTCGCTCATAATATTGATTATATATTAAATATTACGATTCTATCTGATTAAGTAGATCTAACTCTTTAATAATTTCAGGTATTGCTTGAAATAAATCCGAAGAAAGTCCGTAGTCAGCTATATTAAATATTGGTGCCTCTAAATCCTTATTAATAGCGACTATGACTTTACTTTCTTTCATACCCGCTAAATGCTGTATTGCACCCGATATACCTACGGCAATATAAAGCTCAGGAGCAACCATTTTACCAGTTTGTCCGACTTGGTATTCATTGCCAATATATCCTGAGTCAACAGCAGCTCTCGACGCTCCAACAGCTGCATTAAGTTTATCAGCTAAATCATATAAAAGTTTGAAATTATCAGAGTTTTCTAGTCCTCTACCTCCAGATACAACCACTCGAGCATTACCCAATTCAGGTCTGTCACTCTTTGATACTTCTCTACTTACAAATGTTGTTTTAACCTCTGAATCGATGAAAGGAATATTTTCTACAGCAGCATCGCCCCCTGCTTCTTCACATTTTTCAAAAGAAGTGGGCCTGACAGTCATTAAATTAATTTTTTGATCAGTTTGAACATAAGAAATAGCGTTTCCCGCGTAAATAGGTCTAATAAAAGTATCTTGGGACTCTATGCCTATAATATCACTTATTTGCGTGACATCTAACTGAGCAGATACTCTAGGTAGCAGGTTTTTTCCAAATGTACTAGAAGGTGCTAAAATGTGTGAATAGTTTTCAGCTAAATTAGAAATTATTGGAGATGATAATTCTGGTATTTGATTTTCTAATTTCTCATGATCACAAATAATTACTTTTTTAACTAACTGTATTGATTTTGAACTTTTAGCAAGATCTTCAATTTTATTCCCTAAAATTAAAAGATGAATATCTTCGCTTAATTTTTCGGCAGCACTAATAGTATTAAGAGTTGATGATTTTAAATTTTTGTTATCATGTTCCGCTATTACAAGTACAGACATTTATATTACTTTTGCCTCGTATTTTAGTTTTTGAACCAATTCTTTAACATCATTAACCATAATCCCTGCTTTTCTTTTTGGAGGCTCAATTACTTTTAAGGTTTTAATTTTTGATGATGTATCAATTCCAAGAGTGTCAATATCAATTGTCTCAAGAGGTTTTTTTTTAGCCTTCATTATATTTGGAAGAGAGGCAAACCTTGGTGTGTTTAATCTTAAATCACATGTTAAAACAGCTGGAAGTGAAGTCTCTAGGTTTTCAATACCTTCATCTATCTCCCTTGATATAAAAACTTTATTATTTTCAATTTTTAAATTTGAAATAAAACATCCTTGTGGCCAATTTAATAATGCAGATAAAATCTGACCTGTTTGATTTGAGTCATCATCGATAGCTTGTTTACCCATTAAAACGAGATCTGGTTTTTCTTTATCAATTATTATTTTTAGTGTTTTAGCTACTGCTAATGGCTCTAATGTGTTTTGACTTTTAACCAATATAGACCTATCAATTCCCATAGCCATAGATGTTCTTAAAACATCTTGGGATTTATCATCTCCAATAGATACAGATATTATCTCATTTGCAAGACCCTGTTCCTTAAGCTTTACTGCCTCTTCAATGGCATTTTCATCTGGTGGATTAACAGACATTTTAACATTTTGAGTTTCTACTCCACTATTGTCGCTTTTTACTCTTATCTGCACTTTGTAATCAACGACCCTTTTGACAGCAACTAAAACTTTCATTTGAATTTCAATAAAATAAACTAAGTTAAACAACTTACAAGATCCAAAAACTATGACAAATATTAAGAAGAGGAAGATCTATAAAAATATTTATGAATTATTAATTAAATATACTAATAAACTTGATTTTAAAGAGATAAGAGAAAATTACATTTATAATGGAAATAGTGTCTCAGCTATTTGTTTTAATAAACAAGATCAAGTTTTTTATTTCATAAGACAGATGAGACCAAATTATTTTTTTAATAAATTTTCACCCTACCCTCTGGAAATAGTAGCAGGTGGGATTAACAAGAAAGAATCAAGTAGACAAGCTATTATCAGAGAAATAAAAGAGGAACTTGGAGTCAAACCTATTTCGGTAAAAAAGTTGGAGTCACTCATTATTGCCCCAGATATTTTAGAAGAAATTACTGATATCTATCTTGCATACGTACCTAGAATTACAAACTTTAAAATTATAAATCCTAATGAGGGAGAATATATAAAGATAATCCCGATGAAAAAAAAACAAATTTTAGAAATTTTAAAAACAAATAGAACACAAAATATTGTTACAAAATATTCTTTTTTAAAAATAAAAGAGCTTAAGATTTAATCTTAATCATCTCTTTATCATAGATAGGATAAAGATGCACATTGCAGGGAACTTTTTTAGTAGCTATCTCTAATTCATAATTACCATTTTCTACAAAGTTTTGATCAATAACATCTTTGCTTCTTATGTACCCATAACCAATAGATTTGCCTATGGTGTATCCATAACCTCCACTTGATAACCAACCTACTTGTTTACCATCTCTAAATATAGTTTCTCTTCCTAAAAGGATTTGATTTGGATCATCACACGTAAAACCTGCAAAAATCTTTTTCAAACCTTTTGATTTTTGATTTAATAGTGCTTTTTTTCCAATGAAATCTTTGTCAGAGTTAATTTTAGTTGCCCATCCTAATCCAGCCTCAAGAGGAGTATGGTCTGGCCCGATATCTGAACCCCAAGCTCTGTAGCCCTTTTCTAAACGACAACTCTCTATACATCGATATCCAGCATTAACTAATCCAAATTGATTTCCATATTCCATTATTTTTGAATAAATTTCTGAGGAAAAATCTATTGGGAAATGGAGCTCCCAACCTAACTCACCCATATAGGTTATTCTAATTGCATAAACATCTTTTGATGCAATTTTGATTTTTTTACATGTAGCAAATGGAAAATTATCATTTGATAAATCTGTATTTGTAAGTCCTTGAAGGATCTTTCTAGAATTTGGTCCCATTAATGAAAAAACTGAATTATCAAATGTTATATTTTTAACTTCTACTTCTAAATTATTTGGAATATTTGAAATTATCCAATCATAGTCATGGGTCATAAAACCTGTTCCAGTTATTATATAAAAGGTATTTTTATCTATAACTGTTATTGTTAAATCACATTCAATTCCACCATCGTCATTCAACATTTGGGTATAGATTGTCGAACCAATTGGTCTATCAATTTTATTTGCACATAAATACTCTAAAGCTTGTAGTGAGTCTTTACCTGATACAATAAACTTAGCGAAAGATGTTTGGTCAATTAGAACAGCACTCTCTCTTGCGGCCTTTACTTCATTTCCAACAAATTCAAACCAATTTTGTCTGTCAAAGGAATAAATATCCCTAGGCTCACTTCCTTTTGGTGCAAACCAATTAGGTCTCTCCCAACCCATTTTTTCACCAAAGCATGCATTTGAGCTTTTAAGTTTTTCATAAATTGGAGATTTTTTAAATTCTCTTACTGAGGAGTTTTCCTCAAAAGGCCATGCCATAGTGTAATGTTTAGCATAAGCCTCATAAGTTCTTTTTCTTACCCACTCCAAATCTTGATGGGGTTTTCCAAATCTTCTTATATCAACGGGCCATAAATCGTAAGGTGGTCTTCCATTAGCTACCCATTCTGCAAGTGCCATACCCGCTCCACCTCCAGCAGCTATCCCATATGCGTTGAAACCTGCGCCAACATAAAAGTTTTTTAATTCAGGACTCTCTCCTAAAATAAAGTTTCCATCTGGAGTAAAACTCTCTGGTCCATTTATTAATTCTTTGACCCCAGCAGTTTCAAGACTAGGGACTCTTCCAAGAGCATTATTCATTATTTGTTCAAAATGATCGTAATTTGAGTCTAAAAGTGAAAAATGAAAATCTTCTGGGACTGATTTTTCAGCCCATGATAAAGGGTTAGGTTCATACCCTCCCATTGCAAGGCCTCCAACTTCCTCTTTAAAATAAATTAACCTGTCAGGATCTCTTAAAGTAGGAAGGTCTGATTTAACACCCTCTATTTTTTCAGTAACCAAATATTGATGTTGAAAAGATACTAAAGGGACATTAACTCCAACATCTTGTGCAAACTGTCTGGTCCACTGACCACAACAACAAACAATTTTTTCACACTTTACTTTACCTTTAGATGTTTCAATACCTTCAATTACGCCATTATTTATAATTACCTTTGATACTCTAGTTTCCTCAAATATTTTTGCTCCTTTGTTTCTAGCTCCTTTAGCCAATGCTTGTGAAATATCTGTCGGATTTGCTTGTCCATCTGTAGGAAGGAAGGCTGCTCCATAAACATCATCTATATTCATGATTGGCCATAAATCTTGAGCCTCTTTTGGAGTAAGTAGCTCCATCTCCAAACCAAATGAATGAGCTGTAGTAGTTTGTCTTAAAACCTCCTGCCATCTCTCTTTATTACAAGCTAGTCTCAATCCACCATTCATCTTCCATCCTGTTCCTAATCCTGTTTCTTTTTCAAGCTTGTCATAAAGATCAACAGAATATCCTAATAATTGAGTAATATTTGCATTTGTTCTTAATTGGCCAACTAGTCCAGCAGCATGCCATGTACTACCAGATGTTAATTTACCACTTTCAATAAGTACAACTTCATGTCCTAAATCAGCTAAGTGATATGCAGTAGAGCAACCCACTATACCACCCCCAATTACTACAATTTTTGAACTATCTATCATTATAGTTTATCAAACGACTCCTCAAATTTTTTGAGATTATCTGAAGTATACTCAGCATAATTAAATTCTATCTTAGAAGTGATCTCAGAGACCATACTCCACATTGTCTCTCTTAATAAACTAGCAGTTTTCATTGCGTTATATTTAATTATTAAATCTTTTGATGGTTTTTCTTTAAAATACATTTCTAAAACTTCATTTTCTAGATTTTCATCTAAATCATTATTAGAAGATAAACCTCCTATATCAAACAAAGGATCATTAAAACCACCATATTCCCAATCTACTACCCATATTTTAGAACCATCATCAAGAAAATTTGCAGCCAATAAATCATTATGACCAAATACAATTTCTCTTGGAGAGGAGAGTTTTTCTAACTTTTCTGCTTTTTTTAACAAACTTGGAATTAATGAAATGTGAGAGCTATTATTATTTAATAAGTAATTTGAGTAGTACTTTATGACATAAAAAACCCAGAAAATTTGAGGCTGACCTGATAACTTGTTTGGTATTTCATCATGAATTTTTCTTATGATTGGAACAATTTTATTTAAATTTTCTCTTACAGTTTTTGGTTCAAGAGTTTTACTTTCAATGAATTCTAAGACCAATACTCCAGGTTCATTATAAATTAATTTTGGAGACACCCCTATTTGATAGGCTGCTTCACTAACAATAATTTCGTTTGATCGATAAACTAGATGTTCTGGTATATCTGAACCTAATCTAACAACTGATTTAGAACCAGAGTCTGATACTAGGAAATTAAGATTTGTAATTCCTCCCTCTAAAGGTTCAATATTTTCAAGATTTTTCCATATTGGAAGACTCTTGATTTTATTTTCAAATTCCATTTGATTAAAACATACTGATCTTTGAATTATTTTCTACGGATAAAATCCAAAAACATTTTGAAATTTTTTATAGAATTTTTTTTAAAAGCTATAATAATCTAGATATTTATTTAGGAGGTAGTATGGATCTAATACAGAGACTCAATGAAGGACCTATTTTGTGTGCAGAAGGCTATCTTTTTGCGATGGAGAGAAGAGGATATTTACAGGCAGGAACTTACGTTCCTGAGGTTGTTCTTGATAATCCTGAAGTAGTAACTCAACTTCATAGAGAGTTTATTAGAGCTGGTAGTGATGTTGTTCAAGCATTTACTTATTACGGTCACAGAGAAAAGTTGCGTTTGATTGGAAAGGAAGAATTATTAGAACCTCTTCAAAAAAATGCATTAGAAATTGCAAAAAATGCTGCAGCTGAGTTTCCCCAGTTAGATTTAATGATAGCTGGTAATGTAGCTAATACTAATATTTATGACCCTGATGACAAACAATCTCACATTGATTGTCAAAAAATGTTTGAAGAACAAATAGCTTGGGCAAAAGAAGCTAATGTTGATTTTGTTATTGCTGAAACAATTAATTGGACTGAAGAAGCTAAATTAGCATTAAAGGAAATTAAAAATGCAGGTTTAATAGCTGTCGTAAATCTTGCTATACCTAAAGGTGACAAAACAAGAGAAGGCCATAGTGCTGCAGAGGCCTGTAAAATTTTGGAAGACCATGGTGCTGATGTAGTTGGCCTTAATTGTTATCGTGGTCCTGAAATGACAATGAAACTGCTGCCAAGCATTAGAGAAAAAGTCTCATGCCATGTGGCTGCATTACCTGTTCCATATAGAACAACTGAAGAATTCCCAACACACATGTATATAGAGGATCCAAATTGTAATTGTTTAGATGGTAATGTTTCTCATATTGCTCTTGATGGATTAACATGTAACAGGTTTGAAATGGCTGAATTCACCAAACAATGTATGGACATCAATGTAAATTTTATTGGTATTTGTTGCGGTGCCGACCCTCATCATGTAAGAGAAATGGCAGTTGCTATGGGTAGAAAACCAATTTCTTATAAATATTACCCTGATATGAGCAAACATTTTTCTCATGGCACAGAAAGCAGTCTTAAGGAAATTAACAAAACTAACGAATGGCTTAAATAATTAATTAGACTTATAAAAAAAAATTTTAGATGAGCATATGGGGAAAACTTTTAGCTGGGACTTTTGGTTTTGCTCTTGGGGGGCCAATCGGAGCTATGTTAGGTGTAATAGCGGGTCACAGTGTTGATCGTATTCGAAACCAAAAATCCGACTCTAATATAGCCTATAATTCACCACAAGAAATTATAACGATAGGTATAATTATTTTAGCAGCTAAACTGGCTAAAGCAGATGGTCAAGTTACAACTGATGAAATAAGCGCCTTTAAAGAAAAATTTAAAATACCTCCTGATTTTCAAAGCGATGTTAGTAAAATATTTAATGAAGCTAAAAAAAACTCTGATGACTATCATCAATATGCTCAACAAATAGGAATGCTATTTCGTGGACAGCCTCAAGTTTTGGAGCAGGTTTTAAACTTACTTTTTTATATCGCAGAGGCTGATGGTGAAATCAGCGACTCAGAGATAGTATTTATTCAAAATTGTTCTGATTATTTTGGACTAAATAAAGCTCAATATGAAAGCATAAAAACTATGTGGCTGGATAAACAAATTGATCCATACAAAATTTTAGGAGTTGAGAAAAGTTTTTCTGATGGTGAAATTAGAAAGAGATGGATACAGCTAAGCAAAGAGTTACACCCTGACCAATTAAGAGCACAGGGTGTTCCTCAAGAATTAATCATTAAATCTGAAGACAGACTATCCGAGATAAATCAAGCCTACGATAAAATAAAAAGTATTCGCAAAATCAATTAAACTTTTTTTAACTGATCTGCTTTGGATTTGCCTTTGTCTTCAACAACTTCAAATTCGACTTTGTCGCCTTCATCGAGGCGGTCTAAACCTGCTTGTTGAACAGCTGTGATGTGGACAAAGATATCTTTATCTTCTCCATCAGGGGCAATAAACCCATATCCTTTTTTTGGGTTAAACCATTTCACTGTTCCTGTAGCCATTTATAGTCCTTTCTTAATCTTAAGTAGTAAATATTTAGCGTATCCAAACATAGTTAAAAATTTTATGAGATTTTTTAATTAGTATTCAAATAGTAAGCCTAAATATTGGTAAACTTTTTATAGCAATTTTTCTAAATTTAAAGTTAAAAATGGTAAACTGGACCGCTACCCTTACCAATTTTATACAAACTTCCTTTAATTATAGCTCTTTTTATATAATTTCTTGATTTTTTGACAGAATTTAAAATATCTTCACCTAAAGCTAAATTCGAAGCAATTGCTGACGATAAAGTACACCCAGTTCCATGTGTGTTTTTACTTTTAATGATACTAGACTCAAAAAAGTGAATTTTTTTATTTTTTTTTATAAATAGACAGTCGAATATTTTTCCATTTTTAATTAAACCTTTGATCAGTATATCCTTAGCGCCAATTTTTTCTAAAATTTGAATTGCATTAATCATATCATCTTTACTATTAATCTTGGTATTTGTAAGAATTTCTGCCTCCTTCAAATTAGGAGTAATTATCATAGATTTTGTTATAAGGTTTTTAGTTAAACTTGATATAGCGCTTTTCTTTAAGAGTAAATAACCAGATGTTGAAACCATAACAGGGTCTAAAACAACTTTAGATATTTTATAGTTGTCAATAAATTTTGAAATTTCTTGAATAATTTTTTTATCACTTAACATACCAATCTTTATTGAGTCTGGTTTAATATCACTACACGTTGTATTAAGTTGTTCTCTTATGAACCTTGGGGTTGTATTAAAAATACTTTTTACCTCTTGAGTATTTTGTGCAGTTAAAGCAGTAATTACAGACATCGCATAACATTTAAAGTATGTTATAGTTTTAATATCAGCTTGGATACCTGCCCCTCCTGATGAGTCAGATCCTGCAATTGTTAATACAGTTTTATATCTTTTCATAACTTGAAATAATTTTGCTTACATCCATACAATTCTTTTTAATATTACCTTTTAATAAAGAGGATATCATAGCAACTCCATGGATTTTTAGTTTAAGTATACTATTTACATCACTAATATTAATCCCTCCTATTGCTATTAAAGGAATTTTTTGCCTTTTCTTCTAATACAAAATAATTTTTCATTTCTTTTTTTGTATTAGAAGAAAAGGCTGAAACACCTATGTAGTCAACTCCCTTTAACTTTTTTACCTTTATGAATTCATTTTTATTACTTGCTGAAACTCCTATTATAGATTTTCTTCCCAATATTTTTCTAGCTTGATTATAGGGTAAATCATCCATACCAACATGCGCACCATGAGCATTTATAGATTTTGCAATATCCACACGATCATTAACAATGAGAGTTTTTTTAAATTTAACACAATCTTTTTTTAAATCTTTTCCTAAATTGTATAAATCAATTGTTTTTAAATTTTTAAACCTTAATTGAATACAATCGACCTTACTCTCAAATATTATTTTCAAATAATTATCCAACTTACTTAATGGTGTAAGTTTATCGTCAGTAACAAAACAAAATTTAAACACTAGTAATCTTTAAATTATCTAAAATTTCTTTTTCTGTAATATTATTTAATTTGTTCAAGAAATTTACTTGAAAATCTCCTGGCCCCTCTGATTTTGATGCTGCGAGCTCTCCTGCGATTGAAAAAATAGCCGCTGAGCTTATCGCAGATTTATATAAACTTTCACCTACAGCAGCAAATGCTCCTACAATGCACGATAAAGAGCAACCAATAGCTGTAACCTTCGTCATTACATTCGATCCATTTGAAATTTTAGTGACATTATCTTCATAGATAATAAAGTCATCACTACCGCTTATGAATACAACACAATTATTCTCGTTAGATAAAATTTTTCCAGACTCAATAGCTGCGTGACTTTCAATTGATGAGTCAACTCCCTTTGAGGATATTTTATTTTGATCTACTAGTGATTGAATTTCAGATGCGTTTCCTCTAATAATTAAGTTTTTAGATCTTTTAATAATGTCAAGAGAAGTTTGTGTTCTTAACTTACTCGCACCTGAACCCACAGGGTCTAATATGATTGGTTTTTCTTGTTCAACATAATATTTAGAAGCCTCTAAAAAGCTAGGCCTCCAATTATCGTCTAACGTTCCAATATTATTAACAAGACAAGACGATATAGCAGCTATTTCTTTAAGTTCATTTGTTGCATGAGACATCAAAGGAGATGCTCCGATAGAGAGAAGAATATTAGCGTTTATGTTCATTGCCACGTAATTTGTAATACAATGTACAAGCGCTCCTTTATCTCTTAAATTTTTTAAATCATTATAAATATGCTCCATTATATACCTTTCTTTTTCATCAAAAGTGTCAATATTGTTGAAAATAGAATTGGCACTAAAAATGATGAGAATAATTTATAGTTATTAATAAATGTGAAATTAATATTTAAAAAATCGCTCAATATATTTTTACTATAAGAGGGGTCAGGAAATATTAATACTCCCAGTAGTAAGCTCAAAAAAGAAATTATGTATATTTGTTTAGTAGTGATATTAAAACCAAATAATCCCAACAAAAAAGGTAAAACTAAACAACAACAAATTAAATCGGCAATTAAGAACACGTATAAGACATTGTAGCCTTGTGAAGATAGTATGAAAACTGCCACCAAGAAAACAATAATAAAGTATAAATTTGAAGAGGATTTTAAGGAGTAACTTGTGCTCAGGGAGACAATCTGAGAATTTATCGCATTTATTAATGTATCAATACTACTCAATACAAGGGAAGTAGCTAATATTACAAAAATGTATTTTATAAATGAAGTCTCGAGTAAACCGAAAAGTTTCACAAATGTTAAATCAGGATCATCCATTGCGTAAAGTGAGATTGAAACTAGTCCAGAGTATCCAATGAAATAAACAATTATAAATATAATTAAAGCAGATATAACTAAACCAATACTAAGTGTTTTATTATCTTTAGCAGCATAAATTCTTTGCCAATTACCATGGTGAAAAAGATTGGTAAATGTAACTGCTATTAAAAAAGTCAAACCTGTTATCCATAGGAATTGATTATTAAAATCAAATAAATGTGCATTTTCGATCATAAATGAAGAGTTATTTGAAAAGTCTTGGAATGGAATTTTAAAAACTAAAAACAAACAAATTCCTATAATGAATATGAATTGAATTAAATCGGTGAATATTGTTGCCGACAATCCTCCAATTAGAACGTACGATAAAGCAATTAATATAATTATCATTGAAGAAATCCAATAAGGTGTATCATTTAAAAAATTAAAGAACTTTGAGATAGCTGTAATTTCAGCTATTAAGAAAACTGTCATATAAACTAACGAAACTATTATAACAAAGTGGGATAAGTTCTTGCCAAACCGATTTTCGATACAATCGTGAAAGCCTGTTGAGTTTGGAAAAACCTTTCTTACATATTTTCCTATAAAGATGAATAAAATTAAAGGCATCGCAGCTCCAAGTGCATAACCAATCACATTACCCATTCCACCCCAAGTAGCTGCTGCGGCAGGAGAAAATATTATCCAAAAACCCAATGCAGAAGATACAAAAGAAGATATTGAAAAAAATAAGTTATATTTATTTTTAATAACGAACTTATCATCTGATAATTCATTTTTTTTCAAAAAAAAGAATGACGCAGTAAAAATTAATCCAAAAAAAATTAAAAAAAGAATTTCCATCTAATTTGTTCTTGTTTTAAAAGTATTTAAGGGAAACTTCCTACGCCAGAATTACCTGGATCAGGTTCGAGGGTTAAGTATTACCTTTCTCAGCCTTTCAGCACCCCT
>Ga0208624_1000800_pt1 | contig 15699 bp, 20 predicted proteins | sample Knorr_S23_td_DCM_FD_185607 | JGI IMG/M metagenome (GOLD analysis project Ga0208624, IMG submission 185607) | Marine microbial communities from Southern Atlantic Ocean transect - Knorr_S23_td_DCM_ad_71m_LV_A (SPAdes) (version 2) | ecosystem: Environmental > Aquatic > Marine > Oceanic | place...
GATTTTATACGTACATTTTAGAAATGTATCTGCGCCAACACCAAATGAGTTTCACGAAGAATTTATAAACACCGGATACGTTGATATGGTAAAAGCTATAAAGACTTATAAAGATGCCGGATTCGATGGCTGCTTCATGGACGACCATTGCCCAGACATATACAACGATCAAGAATTTCCTGGAAACCTTGGAGGGTATAGATCAAGAATATTCGCTCAAGGATACATACAAGGATTACTGGATTCAATCGTATAAGTTTATTATTATGACTTAAGATATAATGCAATAAAATATTGTAAAGGAATAAAAATGTTAAAAAATTTATTAGGTATTGATTTATCTGAACTGAGGACAGCCTTAATATTTTCATACATAGGTAGTTTCCTTCTAATGGCAACAGGCCTTATTTTTGCGTCACCTTCTATTTTCATTGAATTTACAAGTGATGCTCCTGACTTTGGAACATTTGCATGGATACTTGTTGGGGTGGGGTTTTTAAGATTAATAATTACATATTTATATGCAAATGGAGCCAAGACATTTTTTTATGTTTTAATAGTATTAAGCATATTGAAAGTTATTGAAATTCCCCTTGCTATTGTAGGTGAAAATGTTGGGTTCATAGTATGGTACCCTTTATTGACTGGATTAGTGGAAGTTTTTTTTCTAATAAATATATTTAGCAAAAGTGCAAGAGAAGAAAATAATTCTTTATAGATAAATTTAAAAACCTCTATTAATTATTAGGGCAACAACATTTACTAAAATAAATGCGTAAATTAAATATTTAAAGTTTTTCATTATGTCTACAAATCACATTATTTAATATCGAATCTATCTGCATTCATAACCTTGTTCCAAGCATCGATAAAGTCACATTTGAACTTGTCTTCTGCATCATTGCTCGCATATACCTCAACAATTGCTCTCAATTGAGAATTAGATCCTAGCACAAGGTCTATTTTTGAGGCATTTCTTAACTTTTTACCAGAAATTCTGTCAGTTGCAATAAATGAATTTCCTGTGCCGTTAGGAGACCATTTTACAGACATATCTAACAGAGTTTTGAAGTAATCATTTGATAATGAATTTATGTCTTCAGTAAAAAGACCGTATCCATTATTACTTATACCAAGAGATCTTAATCCACCAATTAAAACAACCATTTCAGTTGCTGTTAATCCAAGCATGTGAGCTTTATCTAGTAACATTTCTTCTGGGTCACTTAGTAAATCATTTTTATGAAAATTTCTAAATCCATCTGAATGAGGCTCTAATACACCAAATGAATCAATGTCTGTATTTTCCTGTGTCGCGTCACCTCTTCCTTTCGAAAAAGGCACTTCAACTCCAGATGATTTTTCGATAGCTAAATTTCCAGCATAAATAATTATATCTGCTATAGAAGCATCAGTTTCTTGTGAAATTTTTTCATAAATATTTAAAATCTTTGATAAATCGTTTTGTTGATTTATCTCCCAATTTTTTTGAGGCTCTAATCTTATCCTTGCACCGTTTCCACCACCCCTCATATCAGTGCCCCTAAATGTTGATGCACTAGCCCAGGCAGTCTCAATCATTTCTTGAAGAGATAATCCGCAACTTAAAATTTTTTCTTTAACTGTATTTAAATCATAATTGGAATTTCCTAATGGAACCGGGTCTTGCCATATGAGTTCTTCATCAGGAACTTCTGGTCCCATGTACCTAGATTTTGGCCCCATATCTCTATGCAATAATTTGAACCATGCTCTTGCAAAAGCATCAGCAAATTCAGATGGATTTTCATGAAAACGCACAGATACCTTTTTGTATTCCGGGTCTTCAATCATAGCAATATCTGCCGTAGTCATCATCGTTGGGACTTTTATTGATGAGTCTTCAACATCAGGAGCCAAATGTTCGTCTTTTTGATTTACTGCATGCCAAATATGAGCACCGGCCGGGCTCTTTGTAAGCTCCCAATCATAACCGAGTAATAGATCGAAATAACCGTTGTCCCATTTGGTTGGATTTGTTGTCCATGCTCCCTCTATTCCACTTGTAATAGTATCTCTGCCTTTACCTGATCCATAACTACTATTCCAGCCAAATCCCATATCTTCAATTGCGGCTCCTTCTGGCTCAGAACCGACATTGCTATCTGGCGCTGCACCGTGTGCTTTACCAAAAGTATGACCACCTGCAACCAGAGCTACAGTTTCTTCATCGTTCATTGCCATTCTTCCAAAAGTTTCTCTTATATCTTTAGCACTTGCTATTGGGTCAGGGTTGCCGTCAGGGCCTTCGGGGTTAACATAAATTAACCCCATTTGAACAGCAGCGAGAGGATTATCAAGTTCTCTGTCACCTTTATATCTTCTATTTTCTAACCATTCTTTTTCTACACCCCAGCTTATATCTTCTTCTGGTCCCCAAATATCTGGCCTACCTCCACTAAAACCGAAAGTTTTTCCACCCATCGATTCTATTGCAACATTTCCTGCAAGAATTAATAAATCAGCCCAGCTAATTTTCTTTCCGTATTTTTGCTTTATAGGCCATAGTAATCTTCTAGCTTTATCTAAGTTTCCGTTATCTGGCCAACTATTTAATGGTGCAAAACGTTGTGCGCCTGTCCCTCCCCCACCTCTTCCATCAGTGCTTCTGTAAGTTCCAGCCGCATGCCATGTCATTCTTATAAAAAATGGTCCATAATGACCATAATCTGCAGGCCACCATTCTTGTGAATCTGTCATTAAATCATTTAAATCTTTTTTGAGAGAATCATAATCAATTTTTTCAAATTCAGATCTATAATCGAAGTTAACTCCCATTGGGTTAGTCTTAGTATCATGCTGATGAAGAATGCTTAGATTTAATTGCTTAGGCCACCAATCTTTATTTGATGTTCCAGATGAACTGTAATTAGTCATAGCTCCATGCATAACTGGACATTTTTTCTGATTCTCCAATTTAAACTCCTTATAAAAAAATTTATTAAATTATTTTATCATTTTATATTTTTTTGGTGGAGCTGAGGAGAATCGAACTCCTAACCTTTTCGCTGCCAGCGAAATGCTCTACCAATTGAGCTACAGCCCCGTATTTATTAACAAAGTTATGATTTGTAAGGCAAAGAAGAGTGATGGAGATCTATTACTAGTTCTCCATTTGATAGTTTGTAACCAAAAGTGTACTCAACCTTAAGCCTGCTTCCCTTTGTGTCTTTAAAAAAATAATTACCCATAGCAAGTGCTCTATTTTCTTCAAAAATAAAACCAGAATTTTCGAATTCAACTTCAACCCAAGGCTTCACGGCAAAACCATCATCTTCCTTGCAATAAGAATTTTTTCCTCCAAGAAAATAAGACAATGCCATTTCAATTTTAGGCCTGAACTGTTCTTTTGAAGCCTTTGTTGGTTTGAACAGAACCTCACTGTTTTTAAAATCATATAGACTGTTAATAAAGCTGGTAGTGAATTCAGTGCAGGCTGATTCATCATTAATTAAAGTCCCAATTTTGACTATTCCGTCGCCCCATTTTTTTTGGGCCTCTATAATTTTATTTTTTGTTATCATGAAATTTCATATTGTATTTATTTGCAATATTATTCTCGTTAATGTTTTTTTGGTAGTCCAACTTTTTCAAAGCACTGAGCTAAAAAAAGGAAATACTAAATATGCTATTAACCAAAGCCATACAAATAATCTTATTATTGCCTGACTATTAGGTAATACAAGAATCAGCGAAACAAGAAAAGTTAATGGTATTGGATAAACAGTATATATAAATGGCAATTCAGTGAAATTATAAATTATAAGTGCTAATAAAATAGTACCTAAGTTTATTGGTAAGAATATTTTTATAAGCTTATCCATATCTTTCAATCGCGCTAGTAATTTTAGCAGGGTTTATTTTTGAATTCATTAAAGCTTTGAAGCTTATTATAAACTTTGTAATCATATAATATTAATTAAATATCCAATTGGATTAAAATTTAATTATGAATGAACTTAGTAGTTATTTAAAAGAAATTAATATTGAAAAATGGAGGATTGCTAATTACAAGCATCCTTTTGTTCTTGGCATTGGTGACGGCTCTTTGCAATTAAATAAATTTCAGTATTATCTAAAGCAAGATTACGTTTTTTTAATTAATTACTGCAAGGTTCTAGCTTTAGCAGCTTCAAGATCTTCTTCTGAAAATATGATGAAGCGATGGGTAAACTTATTAAATGAAACATTAAATTCTGAAATGGATTTGCATAGAAATTTTTGTAGTGATTTTGGTATTTCTATTTCTAATTTGGAAAAAACAATTGCAGATACTTCAACAAAAAATTATTGTGACTTTTTGATTGAAAATGCTAATCAAAATTCTGAAAAATTTATCGCAGTTTCTCTTTTACCATGCCAATGGGGTTACCAAGAAATAGCACAAAATTTTGTAAAAAATAAATTTGAAACAGAATCATTTCATAAGATTTGGATAGATTCTTATTCATCTCAAGAATACCAAGATGTAACAAATTGGCTTAAAAATTATGTTGATGAAATAGGTAAAAATTCAAATAATAAAGAAGTAGAAAAATACAAACAACTATTCAGATCAGGTATAGAATATGAAATTGGTTTTTGGGATTCTGCCTGGAATTCTCCAAATAATTAAACTATTTTATTTTTGATGAAAGTTCAGAACAGTTCTGGGTTGCGTATTCTAGATCTAAACCAGAACATAAAATTATTACGTTTCCGTTTATGAAATAATCAAGGTATTTTGCTCTAACAGAATTTGCTTCACTTCCACTCATACTTGAATTATTCCTTGACCTTCTGTCTTGTATACCTTCTTTCCATGAAGAGGTAGATTTTTTTAAAACAGCATCTTCACCTATTACCTCTTCGGTAAAAGAAACCCCTTTATCAATGGCTATTTGCTGGGAAGGATAAAATCTCAATTCGTAATCAATTGGTTTGTTTAAATTATTTTTCCAAAAACCAAACCATGCACCTGTTGACTCATCTAATTCGGTGATATCGTACTCTTTGTTAATTTTAAATCCAATATTTTTAAAATCCTCAATTGTAAATGTGGAATCTACATTTAAAATTTTTTCAATTTCGCTATCATCATTGAGTTCATTTTCTTGACTGCAATTTAGAAGCGTTAAGGCGAGAAGAAGTAACATTAATTTTTTCATAATCAATATATTATTTCACATTTTAAAATAATCAAATTAATGAAACATCAGAAATAAGTCCTATAATCAGAAAAGTTACAAATATAATTAATGCTCTCACATTAAAATTCTTAACCTCTCTTTTCCTAAACCTTGATATTAAAAATATTATTAATGACCATAAAATTATTCCAAAAATGGCAAGGGTAATTGAATTAACTACTCTATTTATTAACTCTTCCATTCTATAAATTAAAAGATTCTCTGACAGATTTGTGAACTATTTCATTATCTTTTAAATTCAGGCCGTTAAATAAGTTAATGTCTTCATTTAATGATTTATCCAATCCTTTATTTGCAATATCTATAACAAAAGGTAATGTTGCTTCATTCAATGCTTCTGTTGCAGTTAATGGCACTGAGCCAGGCATGTTTGCAACACAATAATGTACAACGTCATTTATTAGATATGTTGGGTTGTCATGAGTTGTTGTTTTGCTTGTTTCAAAACACCCACCTTGATCAATAGATATGTCTACCATAACTGTTCCAGGTTTCATTTCATTAATCATTTCTTTCAAAACAACTCTCGGTGCTTCCTTGCCAACCACATACACAGCACCAACCACAATATCTGAAACTTTTAAAGCTTCTAAGATATTTTTTTCAGAGGACTTTATGTACTCAATATTATTATCTCCAAGTTCTGACTTTAATTCAGATAATCTATTTTCAGAAAGTTCAATAATTTTTACATATGCCCCATTTGCATGAGCTTTTTTTATGGCTTCTGTGCCTGCAACTCCAGCACCAATTACAGTTATAACTCTAGGCTCTAAACTTGAAACATTTCCTAGTAATGTGCCCTTTCCATTATTGTGTTTTAATAAATTATAAGAACCTACAATTATGCTAAGTTGGCCTGCTATAGAGCTCATTGGTGATAATAATGGCAATGATCCATCATCAGATGTCACTGTTTCATAAGCAATTCCAGTAACCCCTGTTTTAGCTAGCTCTATACTTTCATCTTTGTTGCCAGCTAAGTGCAAATAGGTAAACAAAATATTGTCTTTATTAATGAAATTAAATTCACTTGAAAGAGGTTCTTTAACTTTAACTATTAATTCGGATGACTTATAAACTTCTTCTGCAGAATTGATTATTTTTGCTCCGCTTTCTATATAATTTTGATTCGTGTATCCAATCTCAAACCCTGCATTATTCTCAACATAAACATCATGGCCAATAGATGTGATTTCATCTACAGATTTTGGGGTTAAGCCAACTCTGTATTCGTTATTTTTAATTTCTTTAGGTACCCCAACAATCATTTTAGCTCCTTAAGCCCATGGTAAAGTTCGATTATATTTGATTAAGTATTTTTTGTATGTAAAAAAGTGACATTCTGTTATTGAATTTAAATTTTAGTTTATAGAGAATAATTTTTCTTATGACTTGTAATCAATGTTTAACAGAAATCAAATCCTTTTGGATAATAAATAATTATTTGTTCAACTACAATTTGTGTGTAACTCATCTTTCCAACTTGATAAGGAAAGATATTCAGAATTATCCACTAGCACTTAAAACAGACTTAAGATATTGCATTACATGCGGAGAATTGATGGGAAGAAATAAATCACTAAAACACAAAGTTATAAGATGTGTAAGTTGTGTAAACGGTAAAGGCAACTACGTTAAAGAAGATTTGTGTTAAAAATACTAAATACTTGCTTCTTTGTTTTTGCTATCGCAATCTTTTTCTTTATATTCTTCAGAATAACCATCACTATTTGATTCGCCTTCATCAGCAAGAACGTAAGTATTGATAATTAAAAAGCTTGCTATTGAGACTAGTAAAACACCAAGTAGTGCAAAAAATCTATTATTATTTTCTTTAATTTGTTCCATAACTTTATTTTACTACATAAAAATAGTTTTGGAGATTTGCTACTTTCTAAACCTTTTTATAAGACTAGATGTGTCCCATCTGCCACCACCCATATCTTGTACCTCACTATAAAATTGGTCAACGATCTTTGTTACAGGAAGTTCTGAATTATTTTTTTCCGATTCTTCTATTGCAATTTTTAAATCTTTTCTCATCCAGTCAACAGCAAAACCATAATTAAATTCATCTTCTATCATAGTTTTGTGCCTATTTTCCATTTGCCAAGATTGTGCAGCACCCTTAGAAATTACTTCGACAACATCTTCCATATTTAATCCTGCGTTCATGCCAAAATTAATAGCCTCTGAAAGACCCTGAACTAAACCTGCAATGCATATTTGGTTGGTCATTTTTGCTAATTGACCAGAACCAGCATCACCAAGCAATTTCATTTTTTTGCTGTAACAATCAATGACATCTTTTGCTTTATCATAAGTGCCTTGATCTCCACCAATCATAACTGTTAAGGCGCCACTTTCTGCTCCAGCTTGGCCCCCTGATACAGGAGCATCAAGAGAACCGAAATTATTATCTTTAGCATACGCATAAATCTCTCTAGCAATTGTTGCAGATGCAGTTGTATTATCTATATATACAGCACCTTCTTTAATATTTTTAAATACTCCATTTTCACCGAAAGTAACTTCTCTTAAATCATCGTCATTCCCAACGCAAGTAAATATAAAGTCAGCGTCAATCGCAGCTTCTGCTGGAGTGTCAGCTTTATTTCCAGAATACTCAGAAACCCACTTTTCAGCTTTCGAAGAAGTCCTATTGAATACTGTGACTTCATGACCTGCTTTTGAAATAAATCCGGCCATTGGGTAACCCATAACTCCTAATCCAATAAATGCAACTTTGCTCATAGTCTAATCCTTTTCACTAAAAATATTATTATATAAAAATTTCTAATAAATACTATCTAAAATAGCTTATTTTTTTAACTTTTCAATTTGTTTTTCAAGTTCTTTTATTTTTTCTTTTTTTGATGATGATAATTCTTTATTTTTCTTATTCTTGTAATACCAAACTATTTGCCTAATAGTAATTGCGGGAATAATTATTCCGTAAATAATTATTACTATTATTATAAATATATTAAATGCGCTCATTTAAAATATGTTATCCTCTCATTACTATTCATTAGCCTCCTTTGAAAGCAAGGCCTTCTTTTTCCTGATTCCACCTTTAGCACTATACCCACCAATTGATCCATCAGACTTAATTACTCTATGGCATGGAATAGTTATTGGAAAAGGGTTTTTGCCGCATGCGTTTGCAACTGCCCTCGATGATTTAGGTGATCCCACTAAAATTGCAATTTCTTTATAGGTCTTTGTTTGGCCTTTGGGAATTTTATAAATTTCTTTCCATACTTTTTTTTGAAATTCTGTGCCTTCTAATTTATTTAGATTCAATTGCATTTATTAAATCCCAGCATGTTTCTAATGCAATTCCTTCTTGTCCTTCACATAAAATAACCATATTCCCGTAGATGACGTAATTTCCATACTTAGGGAAGATTCCAGTTGCTTGCAATCCAAGGCTTCCTTTGTCTACTCCTCCACCTACTTGCCTTCTGTCTTTACTTCCTTCTTTCCAAGATGTTTCATCTTTGGCAATTACTGCGTCGTTCCCAGTAACTTCTATTGCTAAACTTTCACCTAAATTTACAGCATCTTGGTGGTTAGCATAAAACCTTATTTCGTAATCTTTTGACTCGCTTTTCTTGATGCCCCAAAAACCAAAATAAGCTTCTGATGCCCCTGTTAATTCTTCAACATCATACTCTCTATTTTTCTTAAACCCCATACTCTTCAAGTCATCAAAAGAATAAATTTTTTCTGTATTTGTAATTACGTCTAGTTGTTTTTCACTAGCCCCTGATTCTCCGCAAGACAAAATTACTGCGCTTATAAAAATAAAGTAAAAAATTTTTTTCATTTGCCTCTCCATTTAAGTATCAATATCTCTTAATTTCCAATAATACAATGACATTGATGCAAATATGATACTAACCAAAACAAATATTATCCAATACCAAGGATGGAACCCATTGTTGAGAGGGTCATGGCCTTTGTAAAAATAAAAAAGAGAAACATATTTTATTTCCTTAAATGATTCTATGAGAGGTTCAATGGAATAAATTATGTATGAAATAATTGCAATTGAGGACGGTATTCCATATATGTAACTAGATTTTTTTAAAAATGTTGAAAAAAAGATTGTCATTATCCCTAAAGTTGAAGATAACAAAAAGAGATAAAAACAAACTGCAAATACATTCCATAAATTAATTGTGAGACCAAAAAAATTTGTTGAGAGGATTATTGAAAAAAATAAAGAGTAGGAAATAATTAAATTTTTAAAAATCATTGATAAAATTTTTTGAATTAGAAAACTTTCTCTAGTAATTTTTGTGGATAAAATAATATCAATATATTTTTTTTCTTCTTCTTTGAAGCTTGAATTGAATCCATAGAAAATTGAAAACCCTATGGATATTAAAGGTGCAAAAACCGTAAACATGTCTGTATTAAGTATGCCTTCAACAGTAGTTAAATTTAAACCTCCTTCGCCTCCTATAAAAGACATTAATGGTTCTGGAAGCTGAAGCTTTTCAAAAATTATTTGAATTTCATTAAGTGGTAATTCTGACACAACATACATTATTAATGAACAAACAAAAAGGTAAGTTAGAAATACATATAAAAATGTATAACGAGAATCTCTGATTGATTTAAGAAAAATATTTCTTAACATTTTTTAGTCTGAAAAAGATCTGATTACTTTTCCATTCCTGCCTTTAACTTTCTTTCCATTAATTACAGATATTTGTCCATTTACAATCACAGTTTTCATACCATCAGAATATTGATGAGGTGAAACATATGTTGCATTTTCTTTTATTTCGTTAATTTTAAAAATATTTATATCAGCAAAAAAATTAAGTGCAATTTTGCCCCTCTTTTTCAGTGAAAGTCTTTCTGCAGGGTAGGATGTCATTCTAAAAATAGCTTCTTCAAAGCTTACAATTCCATTGTTCGAAACAAATTGTTCAATAAATCTTGTATTTGTTCCATAGCTCCGTGGATGAGGCTTTCCTGATGAAAGAGGACCATCAGCTTTAAGAGAATTTCCATCCGAAGCTACACACATATATTTGTATTTAGCAATTTCATTTACATCTTTTTCCTCCATTGAGTGGAGTATGAAAGATCCTTCAGATTTTTCATAAAGTTGCATAACAGATTCTTCCGGAGTTGTATTTTTAATTTTTGAAATTTCAATTAGATTTAACCCTTCGAGATTTGTATCTTCTGGATAATCTGCAAGAACACAACCTTGAGCCCCATGAAATCTGTTTATAAAATTTGTTGTTTCATTTTTGATTTTTTCCCTAATATCAGAATCTTTCATTCTCAAAAGCGTTTTTTCTCTTCCACCTTCAAGACTCCATCTTGGAAACATGCATCCACTTATAGGCGTGCTAGACCAGTAGTAAGGATATTGGTCTCCGGCAACATCGAGCCCTTCATTCCTTGCTTTCTCAATACCTTCAATAAGTTCATAGCCCCTCCCCCAAAATTTTGGCCCCACGCTTTTGACATGACTTATCTGCACTCTGACCCCAGACCTTCTGGCAATTTCAATTGCTTCAGCATGAGCAGGAAAAAGGCCAGATGAATCATCACTTTCAGATCTTATATGACTGGAATATAAAATATTATTTTTACTAGCAGTTTTAGCTAGTTCAATAATTTCTTCGGCACTAGAATATGATCCAGGTGCATACCAAAGGCCAGTTGAAAAACCTAACACTCCTTGATCAGATGCTCTTTGTATTTCATCTTTCATTTTATTTAATTCATCAGGATTTGCCTGCCTAGCTTCCATTCCCATTACGTAAGATCTCAGATTTCCATGACCGATTTGTGCAGCTACATTTATTGATGGAGTATTGCTTTCAATCTCAGTTAACCAGTCATCAAAATTATTCCAATTCATTTCTTTTTTTATTCCATATCGATTTAATCTTTCTTGGAGCTGATATTTGTTATCTTTCGATAAAGGTGCGCAGAAACTCATTCCACAATTACCCATTAATTCAAAAGTTACACCTTGTACCAATTTGCTATCTGCATCTGGGTCTACAATGAAAGATAAATCGCTATGAGTGTGGAGGTCTATAAAACCTGGAGTGACCTCGTATCCAGTAGAATCAATGGATTCTTTTCCATTAATGCGATCTGTTCCAATATATGAAATTTTATCATCAGTTATACCTATATTTAGTATTTTTGATTTTGATGAATCACCGAAATTCACATTACCATTTAAAATAACTAAGTCGAACAATTTTATTATCTACTCCAAAGATCTTTTAAATTATATTTTGGTTGCCAGCCCAATTGTTCTTTAGCTTTTTTATTTGAAAATTTTCCATGAGGCAAGTCGGCAAATATAAAGTAATTTTCTAATCTTGTAGGAAGATTATCTAAACTGATTTCCAATGCTTTTTTTATTGCTTCAGCTGCATCTTCCCACCTTATGCTAAAAGGTGTTAAATCTGTCCCAACTTCTTGTGGAGGTTTTCCGACATTTCTTTCTCCACCAAGAGTTAAAGAATCATTATAAAAATTATAAAAAAGTAATGTTTGTAAATATATATGAGGATTATTTTCTGTATATACTCTACAAATTTCTTGCCCCAATGCTTTGGTAATCGCATATAAATTTACTCCGGGTTGAGGAGGTATGTCAGGAGTAATTTCAGAGTCATAATTTTCATATGTTGGACCAGCTACTTGGAAATGAGGTCCAGTATTAATTACTCTAGAAATTTTAAATTTTTCTGCAGCTAACATCATGTTCAGATTGCCTTTCATGTTAACGTCAAAAGCTATTTTCCTGTCTGTCCTCAACACAGAAAGATTTATAATTGCATCAACTCCTTCAGCAACTTCTAGCACTTGGTTAGTATTGGAAATATCAACTTTTACAAAGTTTGTGTTTGTGTCAATTTGTTCTAGGTCTGTTTCAATAATTTCATGATCATCTTTTAGTATTTCTGACAACCATGGACCCAGCATTCCATTAGAACCCAATATTAATACTTTCATAATTTTTTACCTCTTGGGTGATAAAAATGATCACTAATATTTGAAGATAAATTTTCTAATTCATTTAGCTTATTTGTTAAGTATCTTTGGCTATCTGATTCTGACTGCAAATGAAAGATTTCAAATTGATTTTTAAAATTTATTTTTAAGATCCTTGAAATGCTATTTATAAAGTCATCTTCTTTAGTAAAACAAGAAAATTTATTTTTATTTTCAGCCATATTGTCAATTGGAAACCCAACTCTCAATAATATTTTCTGAAAAGGAAAGGTTCTTCCAAATTCTTTAAAAACTAATTCAGAAAGGTTAATGGAAAGATTTAAAAAGTCTTTTTTTGGTTTTACTTTCCATCTTTCTGTAACGGTATAATTAGCATCGTAATCAAATACTTCCAAAGAACTGACCATAATAACCTTTTTAATATCTTGCTCAACACATAATGATAGAGTGTTATAGATATCTTGAATTTTGAGATTAAGTTCTTCTGGATCTGAACAATGATTCAATGAAGAAAGCATAATTAAGCAATCTGTATTTAAGATATTTTTTTCTGTAATTTCATCTGTAATAACAACATTATGTGGGTTAAATTTTTTTAAAATTTTTTCTAATTGCTGATTTCCAGATTTAACTAATAGATTCATAAAGGCATTAATTATTTTCTGCTTCTTCAAGCTTATCTATAAAAATAGTGCAATTTTTCATAGAATCATTTTCATCGTATCCAGGGCAAAAAAGAATTAAATTATTATAAATAACGTAATTGTTATACTTAGCTGCCTTAGTTCCGTTCCATGTATTATTTCTACCGCCTTCAAGATGTGTTCTTTGGTTCAAATTCTCTAACCACATCGAACAATCTTTGCTAATACACGCATCTTCACCAACAATATTTTCAGCAAACTTAGTACCTAAATTAACAGCATCATTATGGTTGGAATAAAACCGTAATTCATAATCTTCTGGATCACCAAGTTCATTTTTCATAAAGCCGTAGAAAGCAGATGTTGCACCAGTAAGTTCTTCAACATTGTATTCATTACTTTTTTTAAAACCGGTAGATTTGAAATCGCTGATAGATAGTATTTTTCCTTGATCAGAAATCTTTTCCATAGGCACAAAGACCTCTTCACTGGATGAGCAGCCAAGAATAAATATTAATAAAATAATAGTTAGTAATTTAATTGAATATTTCATCTTATCTATTATAACAATGCTGTTTAAACTTAATATACAATTTTTTAATTTATTGTAAACTAGGAATTTATGGAGTCTGGAAAAAATAAACCAAATATTGTCTTTATCATGAGTGACCAACAAAGGTATGACACACTTGAATGCTATGGCAATGACTGGATAAATACGCCAAGACTTAATGAGCTAGCTAAAGACTCCAATGTAGTTGAAAATGCTTATGTTACACAACCAGTTTGTGCCCCAGCAAGGTCTTCCATAATGACAGGTTTATATCCTCATACTGCAGGACCAACAGTAAACAAGATCCCGTTAAAAGAAGATGTGAAAACAATTGCAGAAATAATTAATAATAATGATTATTGCAATGGATATCTAGGCAAATGGCATTTAGGTGATGACACCATAAAGCAAAGAGGATTTGATGAGTGGGTAAGCGTAGAAGATCATTATAATAGCAGTTTTTATAACGGTGAATTGCCATATAGTGATTTACATAATTGGTTAATCAATAGAGGTCATGAGCCAGATGGATATGGCCCAACCGGAAAAGAAATATTTACTGATGAAGGCAGGTCTTTACTTCCTGAAGACAGTCAAATGGCAGCGTTTCTTTCTGAAAAAGCAGAAGACTTTATTGAAAGAAACAAAGAGGCCCCATTTATGCTATACGTAAGTACATTTGAACCTCATTCACCATATGCTGGGCCACTAGATGGTATGTACGACCCAGAATCAATTCCAACAGGACCAACATTTTTGAAAAAACCTGACAATGTGGCTGAAATTGATAGTGCAAGATCTGAATATCATTCCTCATTCATTAATGGAGCTGACCAAAAAAGTGATGAATATATGAATAATTATTTAGCCGCAAGAGGTGAAGATTTCTCTACTAGAGAAGGGTGGTTAAAAGCAAGAGCAGATTATTTTGCAAATATAACTTTAGTGGACAGAATGGTAGGTAGAATAATTGATTCTCTTAAGAAAAATGGATTATACGACAATACTATAATTGTTTTTACTAGCGAGCACGGCGAAATGATGGGGGATCATGGAATGCTTGAAAAAAGAACATTATATGAAGAATCAGCAAGGGTCCCAATGTTAATAAAACTTCAAAATCAAAATGAGATGAAAAAAATTAAAGGGAGTTTTAGTCATATAGATTTAGTTCCAACCCTTCTTTCAAAAATTAATCAAAAATTACCTGAAAACCTTCAAGGAGAAGATAGAAGCTATGCATTTGAAGAACTAGATTTTGGAAACAATGAGGTTGTAGTTTCCTGGAATGGAACAGGTGAGATTGATGATAGAAATTTAGGCACTGAAAAAATTAATGATTTAAATCAAAATCCAAGAAGATCAATAATAATTAATAGAATTAAACTTAATTTAACTTTAAATGATTCTGCTGAACTCTTCGACTTAAATAATGACCCTTATGAAGAAACAAATCTTATTGATAGCCCTGAATACCAAGAAATATTTAAGTCTATGAAAGAAAAATTAATTGAATGGCAAATAAAGAATGAGGATACTTTTAGGTTTGAATAAATGAGCAGATTATTCAGTAGTATCACAATTCGTGAGCAAGAAATTAAAAATAAATGTTGGGTTTCTCCTATGTGCCAATATTCTTCAGAGGACGGATTTTCAAATAATTGGCATTTAGTTCATTTAGGTTCAAGGGCTGCCGGAGGTGCGGGGTTAGTAATGACAGAAGCTGCTGCAATTTCACCGGAAGGAAGAATAAGCCCAAGTGATTTAGGGATATGGAAGGATGATCATATTGATGGGTTGTCAAAGATTACAAGTTTTATAAAAGAAATGAATTCTATTCCTGCAATTCAAATAGCCCATTCTGGAAGAAAAGGTTCTACACATAAACCATGGGAAGAAGGATATTCTGTTTCAAGCAATGAAGGTGGTTGGCAACCAGTAGGACCTTCATCAGTCCCTTTTGATAATAAATCTGTCACACCAAAAGAACTTTCAATTCAAGAAATTAAAGATCTGGAAAATAAATTCGCTGATTCAGCTATTCGAGCTGAAAAAGCTGGATTTAAATGTATAGAGCTTCACATGGCGCACGGCTATCTAGTCCATGAATTTTTATCTCCAATCTCAAATATAAGAGAAGACGATTATGGAGGAAATTTTGAGAATAGAATCAAATTTGCTCTTAATATTGTAAAAAAAGTAAGAGATGTGATTTCAGAAAATATGATACTTTTAGTTAGAATTTCTGCTACTGATTATG
>Ga0208624_1000804_pt1 | contig 15649 bp, 13 predicted proteins | sample Knorr_S23_td_DCM_FD_185607 | JGI IMG/M metagenome (GOLD analysis project Ga0208624, IMG submission 185607) | Marine microbial communities from Southern Atlantic Ocean transect - Knorr_S23_td_DCM_ad_71m_LV_A (SPAdes) (version 2) | ecosystem: Environmental > Aquatic > Marine > Oceanic | place...
ACTGAGGAAGCTCCTGCTGCTGAGGAAGCACCTGCTACTGAGGAAGCACCTGCTACTGAGGAAGCACCTGCTGCTGAGGAAGCACCTGCTGCTGAGGAAGCACCTGCTACTGAGGAAGCACCTGCTACTGAGGAAATTAATGACTCACAAGAATCAGAAGATACAGATCCTTCATAGATTATTTTAAAGTTTTGTCAAGTATCTTGGTATCATCAGAAGTTAAAAGAAATATATCTAAGATTGCTATTCATACACTTGGATGTAAGTTAAATTTTTCTGAGTCCTCATATATTTCAAAATCACTTCAAGAAAATGATTACAAAATTGTAGATTTTGATGAATTTGCAGATGCATATGTCATAAACACCTGCTCTGTGACAGAAAATGCTGATAAAAAGTTTAAGTATTTTGTCAAGCAAGCTCAAAAAAATAATCCGAATGCTTTTATTGCAGCAATCGGATGCTATGCTCAGTTAAAACCAAAAGAGTTGTTATCAGTAGATGGTGTTGATTTGGTTCTAGGTGCAGCTGATAAATTTAATCTTTTAGAATATCTCAAAAATTTAGATAGTGACCATTCAAAAAAGATTCATTCATGTAACATAAATGATGTAAACTTTTTTAAGGAAAGTTATTCTTTAAATCATCGTACAAGAGCATTTTTAAAAGTTCAAGATGGGTGTGACTACAAGTGCAGTTTTTGTACTATTCCACTTGCAAGGGGTAAGTCAAGAAGTAATTCTATTTCAAATGTGATTGAAAATGTCTATGAAATTGCAAGTCAAAATATTAAAGAGATAGTCTTGACTGGTATAAACTTGGGGGACTTTGGTAAAAATGGAAACAAAGAATTTAACTCTACTTTTCTTGATTTGATAAAGGAATTAGACAACCTTGACTTAGATTTGAGATTTAGGATATCCTCGATAGAGCCAAACCTTCTTAGTGACGAAATAATTAGCTTTATAAGCACTAGCAAAAAGTTTGTCCATCATTTTCATATCCCATTACAAAGCGGTAGCGATTCTATTTTAAGATTGATGCGAAGAAGATATGACTCAAAATTGTATAAAAGTAGAATTGAAAAAATAAATAAATTGATGCCTGATGCATGTATTGGTGTTGACGTTATTGTTGGTTTTCCAGGAGAAAATGATGATCTATTCCTTGAAAGTCTTGATTTTCTGGACAGCTTAAATGTTTCCTATTTTCATGTGTTTACTTACTCAGAGAGAGATAATACTCATGCCATATCGTTACCTAATATTGTAGAGCCTAATGTTAGGACAAAAAGAAGTAAATTATTAAGGCTTTTATCTAGTAAAAAGAAAGCATCTTTCTATGAGAGAAATAGAGGCAGCATTCAAGATGTTCTGTTTGAATCGGAAGAAAAAAATGGCTACATAGAAGGATTTTCCTCTAACTATATTAGATTCAGAAGACCATGGGACCCCAGTATAGTTGGTACAATAGTAAAGTCTATGTTTGTTGATATTGACTCAGATGGATTTGCCATTTAGTTTTAATGAAAACTAAAGTTTAATTCCAACAGGAAGAAGATGTTTAAATGCTTTATTCTTTCTAACAAATCCTGCAATTCTTGGTGAGGTAGGAACTACTCTCAGGTTTTTACTTTCTATAAATTCAAGAACTTTAATGATGAATTCCTCTTCAAAAGATTTATCTTTTAAATTATCTGGAATATGAATTTTGGTTAGGAAAATTTTTCTTTCTTGTTCAGCGTATTCTATTCTAGCTAATGAGTCTGAAACCTTGACTTCAAATTGTCTTAAAAACTCATTATTCTCTATTGTTATCTCACTCATAAATAAAAAAGCTGGACAGCAAAGATAAAAAAAAATCTATTTACGATAAAAAAACTTGATATTAAATTCTTTTCATCTGTTCTTGCATAAGCTTTATCTGTGCAGTTAGCATATTATGCTTATCGTAGCCTTTTGCCTCAGTTAATAGAGCTTGAGCTTCTCTTTTTCTTCTCTTCTGCATCATAATTCCAGCAAGACTTAATTTTGCCATTGCAATATCATGATTCATACTTAACCCAAGTTTTAAAGCCTCACGAAAATGCTTTTCAGCTATGGTTAAATTTTTTTGTGATTGTATTAACCCATGGAGATAATAATAGAAACCCTGCTGTTTTCTTATTAACGCAGATTTTGGGTTCTTAATTAATTTTAAAATTTTCTCAGTTCTATCGAAGTTTTGTTTTCTTAAACTTAAAAATGCAAAAATTAATACCTCGTTTTTAAAGTATAAAACAATAAGTAATATTGAAAGTATAATTAGGAATATTCCGTTTCCTATAAAAGTCTCTGTAATTTGATAAACTCCATATGCTAGAAGTAATATCGAAGCAAAAAGCTTTATTATTTTTGGTATCATAGTTTTAGCAAATTTACAATTTAAAAATATTTATATGAAGTTGAACAAAAAGATATTATATTTGCCACCAATTTAAATGGATAATTTTGAAAAGGACTTACCAACCATCGAAAAGAAAAAGAAGAAATAAGCATGGCTTTATGGATAGAATGTCTACTGCTAATGGTCGAAGAGTACTAGCAGGAAGAAGGGCAAAAGGTAGAAAAAAATTATCTGTTTCTGACGAACCTCGTCACAAGAAATAATTTTTAATAACTTTTTACAGATGGTGCTTTTATGGCACCTTTTTTTTTATATTTTAGTGTGATTTTATGCCAAAGGATAAAAATATTAAATCAATTCTTATAATTGGTTCAGGGCCCATAATAATTGGCCAAGCATGTGAGTTCGATTATTCTGGTTCACAAGCTCTAAGATCCTTAAAAGAGGATGGTATAAAAACGATTTTAATCAATTCAAATCCTGCTACAATTATGACTGATCCTTCAATGGCAGATCATATATATCTTAAGCCTCTTACTACAAAATCTATTATTGAAATTCTTGAAATACATGGTGATATTGACGCTGTTCTCCCTACCATGGGTGGTCAAACTGCATTAAATCTCTGTATTGAGGCTCAAGAAAAAGAAATTTGGTCAAGATTTAATGTGAAAATAATTGGGGTTGATATTGATGCAATTGAAATTACTGAGGATAGAGAAAAGTTCAGAACTCTGCTAAATGAAATAGATATTCCTGTTGCTCCAGCTGAAAGTGCTTCATCATTTTTAAAGGGAAAGGAAATTGCTCAAAGATTTGGTTTTCCTTTGGTAATAAGGCCCTCATTCACACTAGGTGGTACAGGTGCATCTATTGTTTTCGAAGAAGATAAATTTAATGATTTACTAACAAGAGGTCTTGAATCATCTCCGATTCATGAGGTTCTTATTGATAAAGCTTTAATGGGATGGAAGGAATATGAATTAGAGTTACTCAGAGATAAAAATAACAACATCGTAATAATTTGTACAATTGAAAACATGGACCCAATGGGAATCCATACAGGAGATTCAATTACTGTTGCTCCTGCAATGACTTTATCTGATACTACTTATCAGAGGATGAGAGATATGGCTATAAAGATGATGAAAAGTATTGGAGACTTTGCAGGTGGTTGTAATGTTCAATTCGCTGTAAGTCCAGATGAAAAAGAGGATATAATAGCAATTGAAATAAATCCTAGGGTCTCAAGATCTTCTGCTCTTGCATCAAAAGCCTCCGGGTATCCAATAGCAAAGATTGCAGCAAAATTAGCACTTGGATATACTTTAGATGAATTAAACAACCAAATAACTAAGTCAACTTCAGCACTTTTTGAGCCTACTCTTGATTATGTAATCGTTAAAATTCCGAGGTGGAATTTTGATAAATTTGAGGGGTCTGACAGAACTTTAGGTCTACAGATGAAAGCTGTTGGTGAAGTAATGGGAATTGGTAGATCTTTCCAAGAGGCACTTCATAAGGCAACACAATCATTAGAAATAAAAAGAAATGGGCTTGGAGCTGATGGAAAAGGTTATAAAGACTACAATACTATAATTAGTAAACTTACCAAGGCAAGTTGGGACAGAGTCTTTGTGATTTATGATGCAATACAGGCAGGCATTCCTCTTGAGAGAATATATGAAATTACTAAAATTGATATGTGGTTTCTTAAACAATATGAGGAGCTCTATCAACTAGAACTAGAAATTTCAAAATTAAATATTGATAATATTGAATATGACATTCTTCTTGAAGCAAAACAAAAGGGTTTTGCTGATAGACAAATTGCATATATGTTAAACTGTTTGGAGAGTCAAGTATATAATAAAAGAGATAAACTTGGTATTAATAGAGTTTACAAATTAGTTGATACTTGTTCAGCTGAGTTTCCAGCACAAACCCCATATTATTATTCAACTTTTGAAGAAAAAATAAAAACAGCCAATAATAAAGAATTTTCTGAAAATGAGAGCATTGTTTCAGACAATAAAAAAATTGTTGTTTTAGGATCTGGACCTAATAGAATTGGTCAAGGAATAGAGTTTGATTACTGTTGTGTACACGGTGTCCTGGCTGCTAGTGAATGCGGATATGAAACAATAATGATAAACTGTAATCCAGAGACTGTCTCTACAGATTTTGATATTTCTGATAAACTTTATTTTGAGCCAGTATTTTGGGAACATATTTATGATATAATAAGACATGAAAATCCTATAGGGGTTATTGTTCAATTGGGTGGACAAACTGCTTTAAAACTTGCAGAAAAATTAGACAGATACAATATTAAAATAATTGGTACTGAATATAAATCTCTTGACTTAGCAGAAGATAGAGGAAGCTTCTCTAACCTCTTAAAGAAAAATAAAATTCCATATCCAGACTTTGGTGTAGCTACGAGTGCTAAAGAAGCAGTTGAATTATCCTCAAAGTTAAATTTTCCTATTTTAGTTAGACCATCATATGTATTAGGTGGACAAGGAATGAAAATTGTAATTAATAAGGAAGAGTTAGAAGAGCATGTTGTAGATCTTCTATCTAAGATTCCTAATAATAAACTTCTACTTGATCATTATCTTGATGGTGCTATCGAAGCAGAGGCTGACGCTATTTGTGATGGTGAGGATGTTTATATTATAGGTATTATGGAGCACATTGAACCATGTGGAATTCACTCGGGTGATTCAAATGCCACACTTCCAGTATTTAATTTAGGAGAATTTACAGTTAAACAGATTAAAGACCATACAAAAAAAATTGCTTTAGCTCTAGATACTGTTGGTTTAATAAACATACAATTTGCAATTAAAGATGATAAAGTTTTCATAATTGAGGCAAATCCAAGAGCTTCAAGAACAGTCCCTTTTATTTCTAAAGCTTACAAAGAACCCTATGTTAACTTTGCAACTAAAGTCATGTTGGGTGAAAAGAAAATTAAAGATTTTGACTTTAAACCAAGGCTAGACGGATATGCAATTAAGCAGCCTGTCTTCTCTTTTAACAAGTTTCCTGATGTAAATAAACAACTAGGTCCTGAAATGAAAAGTACAGGAGAGAGCATATTATTTATTGATGATCTAAACGATGATTCGTTTTTTGAACTTTATTCAAGGAGGAAAATGTATTTAACTAAATAATTATTCAATTATCTTATCATCAATAATTATCCTTTCTTTCAATTCATCAAGTGGGGAAGGTATTTCTTTAAATAAATATTCATTATCAATTGATGAAGCATCCCCAAATATTTGATCAATCGCAATTTTTAGGAGCGGTTCTTCAATATCTCCTAAAACACCAGGATTCAGTAAAGATTCTTTTATGAAAATATCAGGCTCAAGTCCATCTGGAAAGTCAGTATAACCTGCAACATTACCGATTTTTAGAACTATTGGTTGCATTGCATACATATGATTGGGATTTTTATCTCTAGAATCATTTATGTAATCATAAACAGTAATAGAACCTTGATTTTTACCGACTGTGAAATCGCCAATATGAATTACATCAATGTATGGATCAAGCCCATTAATAAGAAGTTCACTTGCAGATGCTGTCCTTGCAGATGTAAGAACAAAGACTCTGTCTAGATTTAACGAAAATATTGATTCATTATTACTTAGTTTATTTGTAAACCTATTTAATAAAGACTCAGGACTATTATCATCCCAATAATTCATTAACTTAGAGTTCCACCTCTCTTTTGCAAAGACTTGATTATTAAATTGACCAGTAATCATTGATGCCAAATTAATTGATGTAGAAATTCTACCACCAGGATTATATCTTAAATCAACAACTAAATCATTAATTCCGTTGGATAAAAAATTAGAGAAAACATTATTGAGTTCTGAGTTATAATCTTTTCCTTCTGATTCTACAACTCCTACAAATTGATTATACATAAGGTATCCAACCTTTTGTCCTTGAATCTCAATAATTTTGGAGATATGAATCGGGTTTTTAACTATTCTAGATTTAACCAATGTTATATCCTCTTGTCCTGGTATTATATTTGCGCATTGATTATTCTGATTATAACTAATCTGAGAAAATTTTACAGTGTAAGAGTTACTAGTTTGATTATAAAGTAAGTCTCTATAGTTATCCCTTTTAAGTCTGGTACCGTTAATATTACTAAAAACCATACCTCTTTTTACTCCCTTAGACTCAGCATCAGAACCCTTTTGAACATATCGAACAAATCCAAAGATATTTTGGTCGTTGCATTCTACATATAATCCAAATTCCATTCCATCAGAATTGTCAATTCCTTGAAGCATGTTTTCTAGTTCAATGTAATCATCAACTATCCAACTAAAATTGTCATCAGGATGAAGAAGTGAATTGAAAAATGTTTCAGGATTAGTGTTTTGACTTAAATAATAAGCATAATCAGATTCATTTTCTTTTTTGCTGTCTGATAAGTTTACTACGCTTTCTTGCCAATAATAATATTGATTTAATCCTTTCCATATAAAATCACTTATTTCGAGGTCGGTCTCAATTCTAATAATATTTGGGTCTTCATCATCACCTGATTTTTTACATCCATTAAATACAATTATAAATGTCAGTAGATAAAACTTAATTTTTTTCATAAAATGAATTTAAAACTATATGCCTGTGTAGTTATAAGGAGAGATTTGTTTTAACTCTTTTTTAATAGTGTCACTAACTTTAAGCTTATCAATAAATTTATGAATAGATTTTTTATCAATTTTTTGATTGTTTCTAGTTAGTTCCTTCATGATCTCATATGGTCTATTATATCCTTCTCTTCTTAATATTGTTTGGATAGCTTCAGATACAACAATCCAATTCTCTTCGATATCTTGGTTTATTTTCTCCTCATTAACATATATCTTATTAAGACCTTTGAGGATAGATTCAAAAGAGATCAAGGAATGTCCAAAAGGAACACCAATATTCCTTAAAACAGTACTGTCACTAAGGTCTCTCTGTAGTCTTGATTTTGGTAATTTATTTGATAGAAAATCAAATATTGAATTAGCTAAACCGATATTTCCTTCTGCATTTTCAAAGTCAATAGGATTAACTTTGTGAGGCATAGCTGATGACCCAACCTCTCCTTTAATTATTTTTTGTTTAAAATAATCATGAGATATGTATGTCCATATATCTAAACTCATATCTAATAAAATATTATTTATTCTTCTACAATTGTCAAACAAAGCTGCAAGTGAGTCATAATGTTCAATTTGAGTTGTTGGAAAAGAATAGTTTAGATTCAATTCATTTTCTATAAAATTTTGACCGAATTCCTTCCAATCAATTTTTGGGTATGCCACCTTATGAGCATTGAAATTCCCTACAGCTCCTGCAAACTTTGCAGAATTTGGAATTTTTTTTAAAGTTGATAGTTGATTAGTTATTCTTGTCCAAAATACTCTAAATTCTTTACCAAGTTTGGTTGGAGAGGCAGGTTGTCCGTGAGTTCTTGAAATAATAGTTATATTCTTTAAATCCTTACAATTTTTATCTATCGAACTAAGAAGGTTATTTATCATTGGAATGTAAACTTCTTCTAAAAAGTCTTTTATGGATAATGGAATAGCTGTATTATTTATGTCTTGTGATGTTAAACCAAAATGAATAAATTCTCTATGTTCACTTAATTTAAGAAGATCAAATTTCTTTTTTATAAAATATTCAACCGCTTTGACATCGTGATTGGTAACTTTCTCAATCTCTTTGATTTCAACTGCATCTTCATGAGAGAATTCCTGATAAATTTTTCTTAATTCTTTAAACTTTTTTGAATTAAAGTTTTTTAGTTGGGGTATCCCAGTCTTGCAAAGTGAAATATAATATTCAATTTCAACTTTTAGTCTGTAAAAAATTAATGCCTTTTCACTAAAATATTTATTTAGAACTTTGGTTTTATCAAAGTATCTTCCATCAATCGGAGAAATTGAATCTAATTTAAATTCATTCATTGAGCAAAGATAAGCTAACTAGATAGTATATTAAAATTCAAGAAGCTTGTATTCATCATAGCATTCATTAATTGCCTCCATTATCTGAAGATCATTGGCCTGCTGGATAAAAGTATTAGAAAAATTACAGTTTCTTAGGATTTCATCTATATCAACCTTATCTACACCTAAAAGTTGAACTAAAACTTCACGGTCAAACTTTGTTGACAAAAGATTTTTGATCTCAGAATCTTCCCTCATTAATCTTAGCTTATCCATTTTAGCAGATTTCTGTTTAAAAAGATTATTTAAAAAATCAGCAGGATTAAAGATGGCACCAATTACTTTTGATAGTCCAGATCGAGATCTTCTTCCTGCCTCATAACCTAGATTTGGTAACCCGATAATTCTATATCTGGTTGATGTGTTAACAGGGGCATTCTTAACGTCAATTTCTAGGTAACCTGTGAGTTGATATGGCTTGATAATAACTTCTTCTAGAGCAAATGCTAGCTCAGTTAATTCTATTGTATTTTCATCAAATCGAATTAAATCATTAGTTACCACAACTTTAAGGGGTTTATATCCTATATATGAAAAATATAAAGTGTCATTTAGTTTAGCATTAATTTCAAACTCACCTTCATTATTTGTAATCGTACCTTTTACTTTGGTTAGATTAAGTACATGAACGTTTTGAAGAATTGCTTTGCTGGTTTCGCTTTGAACCTTTCCTTTTACAATTTGTTGTTGTTCTTGAGACTGACAAATAAAAGAGAACAACAGGCTAATAAATATTAATATCTTTTTCATCAGGCTAATTGCTAAATTAGAAAGAATATATTATAATTAACTATGAATTACTATGCAGATGTTATTCTCCCTCTCCCTATACAAGGAACATTTACATATCAACTTACAATAGAGCAAAGTAAATTATTAGGAGTAGGTCATAGAGTAGCAGTTAGTTTTGGAAAAAGAAAAATTTACACGGGAGTTATAAAACAGATCCACAATCAAAAACCAGATTTTAACAAATTAAAACCTATTGAGTTTTCATATGATAAGAAAGCACTTGTAACAAAATTACAAATTGAATTCTGGAGTTGGATATCAAAATATTATTTTACCCCAATTGGGGATGTCTTAAAGGCAGCAATTCCATCCACATTTCTTCTTGAGAGTGATACAATAATCATAAAAAAGGAAATAGATAATGAAGCTCTTGAAAAACTGACAGAAGAGGAGTTTTTAATTTATGAGGCACTTGATTTTAAAAATCTAAAAATTAATGAGGTTTCGGAAATAATTGATAAGAAAAATACCTATTCAATAATCCAAGGAATGATTAAAAAGAACCTTGTTGAACTAAATTTTGAAATAAATGAAATTTACAAGCCTAAATTAGTAAGAGTTATCTATTTGAAAAAAGAAACTATAAATACATCTCTTGATACTCTTAAAAAGTCACCTAAGCAAAAGGAAATCTTATTAAATATTATTAGCAAGACAAAATCTAATTCATATTTAAAGGTTAAAGATTTAAAAAATACAATTAATTTTTCAGATAACTCTTTGAAAGGACTTGAGGAAAAAGGTTTTATATCAATTAAAAAAATAAAAATTGATAGGAATGAAAGTGAACAAAAATTTTATCAAAAAATAAATAAACTTTCTAGTATTCAATCCACAGCACTAAATAAGATTAATGATCAATTAAAAAATAAAGATGTAGTTCTTCTTGATGGTGTTACATCTTCCGGAAAAACTGAGATATATATAAAACTAATAGAAATTTATCTAAAATCAGGTAGACAAGTTCTTTATTTACTTCCTGAAATTTCTTTGACAACTCAGATCATTCAGAAACTTAAATTAAATTTTGGTAATAAAATTTCAGTGTTTCACTCAAGATATTCTCTTAATGAAAGGACTGAAGTTTGGGAAAGTATAAATAAAAACAGGGAATCTGCTCAACTAATTGTGGGTGCAAGGTCTTCAGTATTTCTTCCATTTAATGATCTTGGTTTAATTATAGTTGATGAAGAACATGAAACTTCATATAAACAGCAAGATCCATCACCAAGGTATAATGCAAGAGATGCTGCAATATATTTATCTAAACTTAATAATTCAAAAGTTGTTTTAGGATCTGCAACTCCATCCATTGAATCTGCTAGTAATGCCAAAAATGATAAATATGGTTACGTGAAATTAAAAGATAGATTTGGGAATGTTAAAATGCCAAATATTATTCCTTTAGACATGAGGAGTGAGATTAAAAATAGCTTTAGTTCAATATTTTCAGAAAAATTAGTAGAGGAAGTTAATAATACTCTAGGACTGGGTAAACAAATAATTCTATTCAGGAATAGAAGAGGTTATTCTCCACAATGGATATGTGATTCATGTGGTCAAAATGTGATGTGCGATAATTGTGATGTTAGTCTTACATATCATTTATCATCAAATATGCTTAAGTGTCATTATTGTGGATTTTCTTCAAAGGCTGAATCTAAATGTAATTCATGTGGACTTGAAACCATGAGTTATAAAGGAGACGGAACACAGCAAATTGAAGAAATTGTTAAAGAAATTTTTCCAAATGCTAAAACGAAAAGAATGGACTGGGATTCAACAAGAGGAAAATTTTCTTTTGATAGAATAATTAATTCATTTGCAAATCATGAAATAGATATTCTGATTGGAACACAAATGATCACTAAAGGTCTTGATTTTAAAAATGTTGGTTTGGTTGGTGTAATTAACACTGATCATTTTTTAAATTTTCCTGATTTTAGAGCTCATGAAAAGGCTTTCCAGATATTAACTCAAGTCGCAGGAAGATCAGGAAGATCTGGTGATATTGGTAAAGTTTTTCTTCAAACTTATCAACCGGAACATCCCATAATCAAACATGTTATAAATTATGATTATGAAAAAATGTATGAGAATCAATTAGAAGAAAGAAAAGATTATAATTATCCACCTTATGTGAGATTGATTAGAATAACTATTAAAGATAAAAGTTATGAAAAATTAAATAGTTCTGCAGATTGGTTAAATAACATAGTAAGAGATAATTTTAAAGGAGTAATATTAGGACCTGTATACCCACAAATTTCTAGAATTAAGAGTAAATATCACAAAGAATTTCTCATTAAACTTAGAAATCTAAAAGAGCTTAATGAATTTAGAAATGTTTTTCAGAAAATTCAAAAAAGCTTTGATTCTATTTCTAAGTACAGAAGTGTTAGAATCATCGTAGATGTTGACCCAGTTTAGTATCTGCTTAACCGTAAAATAAATTTGGCAGATAATATTTAATACCCTAATTTTGCGGCCTAAGATTTTAAGATGAAAAACTACGAAACTGTGTTTATTTTAAATCCTGCCCTTTCAGAAGAGCAAGTTCAAAAGACTGTAGACAAATACGAAAAGTCATTAAAGTCTAATGGAGCAAAAATAATTAATAAAGAGGTATGGGGGCTAAAGAAGCTAGCATATACCATTGAAAACAAGAATAGTGGTTTTTATAATCTATTAGAATATACTGCACCAGCGGACATTGTATCTTCTCTTGAAGTTGAATTTACTAGAGATGAAACGGTAATGAGGTATCTTACAGTTACTCTTGATAAACATGCAATTGCTTGGGCTGAAAAAAGAAGAAATAGAAATACAAAAAAGGCAAGTTAATTATGGCAGGTATCGATGAACAATCTAAAATTAAGAATGAAGGTGAGATAAGATATTTATCTCCACTAGACATAAATACTTCAAAAGCAAAAAAGTATTGTATGTTTAGGAGATCAGGTATTAAATATGTTGATTACAAAGACCCTGATTTCTTAAGTAGATTTATTAATGAGCAAGGAAAGATTTTACCAAGAAGATTAACTGGTACTTCACTTAAGTATCAAAGAAAAGTAGCAGTAGCTGTAAAAAGAGCTAGGCACCTTGGTTTACTTCCATATGTTGGAGATTTATTAAAGTAGTTATGGAAATTATACTAAAAGAAAATGTTGCAAATGTTGGTTTTAAAGATGAGCTAGTCTCTGTTAAAGCAGGCTATGGTAGAAACTTTTTGATTCCTACCGGAAAGGCTGTTTTGGCTACTGAATCTGCAAAAAAAGTACTTGCTGAGAATTTGAAGCAAAAAGCATTTAAAGAAAAGTCAATAATTGAAGCAGCTGAAAAAACCGCAGCTAAAATTTCTAAATTAGAACTTAAAATTTCTGCTAAAGTTGGTCCAGACGGTAAGCTATTTGGTTCAATTTCAAATGCTGATGTTGCTAAAAGCCTACTTGATAAGAAGATTGAGGTTGAAAAAGAAAATATTTCCATACCAGGTAAATCTATAAAAAGAATTGGAAGTTACCAGGCTTCAATAAGACTTCATAGAGAAGTTTCTGCTCAATTAAACTTCGAGCTTCAGCCTGAAAAGAAATAATTTCATAACTTTATTACATACTGATTATCAAATTATTTTTTGATGTCTCAAAAACTTAATACACCAAAGGGTACCCGAGATTTTTCTTCTTTAGAATTAAAAAAAAGAGAATATTTACTAAATGTTTTGAAAGATTGTTTTAAATCATTTAATTTTCATGAGATTCAGACTCCTTCATTTGAAAATTTAACTACACTTATAGGAAAATATGGTGATGATGAGGATAATTTAATGTTTAAAATATTGTCTTCAGGAGATAAAATTAAGAAAGCTGATATAGATGCTTTTAAAAATAACAAACTATCTAAATTTTCTAATTCATTATCTGATAAGGCTTTAAGATACGATCTTACTGTACCGCTATCTAGATTTATCTCTCAAAATTTAAATGATATTTCATTCCCATTTAAAAGATTTCAAACTCAATTAGTTTGGAGAGCAGAGAGACCTCAAAGAGGAAGATATAGAGAGTTTCTTCAATGTGATGTTGATATTATTGGTGAGTCAAATATATTACACGAATTAGAGTGTATTAAAGTCTATGACTCTGTTTTCAATAGATTAGGATTGCCAAAAGTTGATCTCAGAATTAACAATAGGCAAATATTAGAGGGAGTTTCCAAATTAATGAAGTTGGAAACTGTCACAGAAATAGCTTCTGTTCTTGACAAGACAGATAAAATAGGAATCGATGGTGTTATGAAAGAATTAAAAGACAGAAACCTATCAGATGACTCAATTAATTTATTAAAGTCTCTTCTTGATATTAAAGGGACTAACCAAGAGAAAATCGAAAATTTAAGGACTATTTTTGATTCAAATAATATTTTCTTAGATGGAGTTGATTTACTTGATGAAATAATTGACACCTCACAAAAATTTAATTTAAATAATTTAAATATCAAAGTTGATTTATCTCTTGCAAGAGGTCTTAGTTATTATACAGGAACAATCATTGAAGTATCCTCACCAAAAGAGTACGAAATTGGATCAATAGGAGGAGGGGGAAGATATGATGATCTAGTTCAAAAAAATAATCCAAAACTAAGTGGATTTGGAATATCTTTTGGTTTTGATAGAATATTTATGATATTGGATGAGTTAAGATTATTTCCCAATGAATTAAATTCCTCAAAATCTTTTCTTTTTTTAAATTTTGGCCTTGAACTAGACAGTATTCTATCGTATTTAGACAAATTAAGAGAAAAAAATATCACTTGTGAGTTATATCCTTCAAATGTAAAAATCAAAAAGCAATTAGATTATGCAAATCAAAAAGGAATTGATTATGTTGTGATTATTGGTGATGAAGAGGTAAAATCTAATATTTTTAAATTAAAAAACATGAAAAGTGGAAGTCAATCTTCAATTGATATTAGTAATCTTTTATCTGAAATTGAAAGTATTAGTTGAAGTGATTATACCATTTTTTAAATGGTCTTTTAATCAGACTAGTAAACTTAGAGTTTTGTATTTCATCTAAATCAGTATCAACCCCATATGTTATTTTATCTTTACTTAATTCCATGTAAGTTCCAAATATTCTATCCCATATTGAAAAAATATTTCCATAATTTGAATCAGTGTAAGGAAGCTCAAAGTGATGATGAACTTTATGCATGTTAGGAGATACAATAACATAGCTAAGGAGTTTGTCAACTTTATTAGAAATCTGAATATTAGCATGATTAAATTGAGATGCTATTACAGATAAGGATTGATACATTAGGACAAGTCCTATTGGCGCTCCACTAATAAAAATTCCAATAAAGGTAAATACAAATCGCACGACGCTCTCAAAAGGATGGTGCCTATTAGCTGTAGTAGTATCTACTTTATGATCGGTATGATGGACTATGTGAATATACCAGAGAAATTTAACCTTGTGTTGAACGAGGTGGGGTAAATAAGCACCAATCAGGTCTAGAACTAGTAGTCCAAGGATTATGCTAATTAATGTTGATGAATTTACAAGATGTATAACTCCAAAATTGTTTTCATTTGTCCAATCAGCAGCAAAAACTAGAAGAAATGCAAAGAAAAAGTTTACAATTATCGTAGTAAGTGTTAATAAAAAATTTGGAATTGAGTGTCTCCATTTTTTGTAGTTGAGAAATTTAAAAGGAACTATCCCCTCAATTACCCAGAATAGAGTAATTCCAGACACAATGATTAAGGCCCTATTAAGAGATGAAATATTTTCAAAAATTAATAATAGTTTCTCCATTTTAATCGAATATAATTATATCATTTGAATTATCAGTGTCAGCAATAAGTCCTGTAGGATTTATATCAATAGATTTGATAGATTCTAATTCACTATTGATCTCCAAAGTATATTTTTTATATGCCCATGACCAGTCTTTAACTTGTGTCCAACTCTTCGCATATGAAGGCTGTTTCTTCTCACCTCTCATTAAAGAAATAGGTATGTAGTAAAACTCTTCAGTGCCATCTTTGTATTCTACTAATACTTCAAGTGGCATTGGCATTAAACCTATCCTTTCTAATGTTATTAAAGATTTATTTTTACTCTGTTCAACTTGATTGATGGCATAGTTAATCTTGTTTGTTGTCTGAGTCCAATCTGTTAGATACCAATTTAACAGTATTCCTGATGACTGTTCTGCAATTCTTCTTAGATCATTAGGAAGAGGATGAGTAAACTTGTAAGTGTTATAATAGTTCTTTATAGTTTCATTGAAAGCATCAAGACCAATTATATATCTTAACTGACTCAAAAAAACAAAACCCTTTGAATATGCTGTAGACTCATATGCTCTATTGTACTTATATCTGTTTGCATTTGTTGACTGAGGCATTTCTT
>Ga0208624_1000809_pt1 | contig 15605 bp, 17 predicted proteins | sample Knorr_S23_td_DCM_FD_185607 | JGI IMG/M metagenome (GOLD analysis project Ga0208624, IMG submission 185607) | Marine microbial communities from Southern Atlantic Ocean transect - Knorr_S23_td_DCM_ad_71m_LV_A (SPAdes) (version 2) | ecosystem: Environmental > Aquatic > Marine > Oceanic | place...
ATGCTTGCTACATCCCCAATGGTAACTATTTCTGTATTGTTAAATACTTTTATTGGGATAGATTTAATCTCATCTAATGTCCTAAAATTTTCAAGTGATTTCACTAATATTTGCTGTGAATCATTGTTAATCGTTCCAATTGGTTTTTTGTTATCGGCAGAACTCAAAAGATTTGAAAGTTCGCTCAAAGAGATTCCCATGTTTGACAATTTGTTATTATCAACTTCGATTAGAATTTCTTCGTTGGCACCCCCAAAAGTGAATGCTTTTTCAGTGCCTGCCTCAAATGCTAACTTTTGCTTTAGATCTGTTGCAACTCTTGTCATTAAGATTTTGGGTGCGTCCCCAAGACCGTTCCAAACAATTCCGTATAATAATGTGGTTGGTGGGCCACTACTTCTGATTAATTCAACTTTTGATTCAATTGGTAATAAAGGTAATGACTGATCAATCTTATCTTGAACTTCTGACCAAACATCCTCAATTAAAGCTGGATCAACATCATGTTTTATTTCTACAAGTGAAGTACTATATCCATTGTAAGCATTTGAAATTAATCTCCTCACTTCAAATACTTCTCTAAGTTTGGCCTCCAAAGGCTCAAGAATTAGGGTTTCAATTCGTGCAGGTGAAGCTCCCGGAAATTCTACTTTAACTATTGACCATCTTTGAGCTAGTTCAGGATTTTCTTGCCGTGGCAGTGAATTTAGAGCAAATAAACCAGATAACGTTATAAAAATTAGTGATAATAAAAAGACTCTTGGTCTATTTAAAAAAATTATTATTGGATTCATTAAATTACTTTAAGAATTGTCCTTCAATAACTCTTAACGCACCGCCAACTACAACTTGATCTCCATTTGAAATTGTTCCTGAAATATATGCATATTCATCTTCAACATGATGAAGTTCAACAATTTCTTTTAATACTTTATAGCCGTCATCAAGTTTTTCTAAAACAAATAGATTCCATAGGCCTTGATTAGATTCCGATAAAGCCTGTAATGGAACCCAAGCACCAGATTTATTGACAATATTCCTATACTTCAAATAACCAACATTTCCAGGACTTAAGAATTTTGAAAACTCGAAAATACCAAGCCTATTTGATGAACCGCCAATAGTCATAGGCGCAATTCTTGAAAAAATAGCAAAATGGGTCTCTCCATTAATTTCAAATTCATATTCAGAACCAAGACTAAGTCCATTTAAGTCATTCCCAGGAATAGATACATGAGCTTCAACATTCGACGAATCTACAAAATCAAAAATTGTTATGCCTGGATTAATAATAGTGCCAACATCAACATAGCGTTGCTGAATGAATCCATCGTATGGAGCCCTAATGTATGTCTGCGCAAGTTTTACTTTATTTAATTCGAACTCTGACTTAGCTACTAAAAACTTTGCATTTGCCTCATCAAAATCTTGTGAGGAAATGAAACTGTTTTCTTTTAAGTCTTCAAATCTGTCAAGTTCAAGTTGCGCAAGCATAAAATTAGCCTCTGCCTTCATAAAATTTGCATTAATTTCACTATCATCAAGCTTAGCTAAAATTTCTCCCTTTCCTACAAAATCTCCAAGATCTGAATTTACAACTGCAACCTTACCTGGAATCTCAAATGCTAACTCTGATATATTCGTTGGAAGAATTCTGCCTGGAATTAATTTAATATCCTCGTATTGGCTTTGTATTTGTAAGTCAAGCACTTCAATAGATTCAGCAAAATAGCTAAAGCTAAAAATTAATAAACTTAGCAATAAAACCGGTCTTCGGTAGGTAATGTGATTAGTTTTAAATTGCATATTAATTTATAAATTATTATTAATGTTGACAATAATAATCAAAAATTTTAATGTTAACACTGTTAACATACAAGGCAAAGTGTTCAATTTGTTGATTATCTTATGAAGTATCACCATGGAAATTTAAGAGTTGAATTGGTTAAATGTGCTGAAAATCTTTGCAAAAAGCATGGTTATGAGAAGTTGAGCTTGCGTGCAATAGCTAAAGAGGCAAACGTATCACAAACTGCTCCATACAGACATTTCAAAACAAAAAATGATCTTCTTGCAGAAGTAGCAAAATCTGGATTTAACGAATTAAAGTCTGGAATTGATAACATTCTGAGAGAATCTGATGCCAAGAAATTATCTCAATCTACATTAATGAAATGTATGTTTCACTACATGCATTTTGCAAGCTCACAAAAAAATATTTATGACGTAATGTTTGGGACTGTTTTGTCAGATTTTTCTCTCTATCCAGAGCTTAGTAATGCTGCAGATCAAACTTTTACATCATTGAATGAGATATTAAGACGCTATAAAAACTATGATGAATCAGAGTTAAGAAGTAAATCAATAAAAATTTGGGCCTTTCTCCATGGAATGGTTGGATTAAATCAGATTGAGCAGAGCAGATCTAAACAAATAAAACAAACAAGAGCTGTATCTAATCTAAGAGAAGCTAAAAGTAATCTTGATATTTTTCTTACAGAAAGTATTAATAGCTTACTTAATTGACGTTTATTAAAATTTTGTCAGACATTATAGGTGGATCATGTGGAATGTGCAGATAGTTACCTAATACCAATTGCAAAGTGTGCTGCCCTTTTGAGAGACTTAAAACTGTTTCAGTTTGGCCTTTTCCAAAATGAATATGATTACTATCAGATGGAATTGGAGCTTTAAAATCTTCAAGATCTACATCAATAAGTAAATGATGATGTCCAGCAAATTCAAGATTAATTCCTGCAGGAACTACGCCAAAATTTTTAAGACCAAAATTTACCTTTATGGGATTTGAAACATTGTCCCCATCTACAATGTTTACAAAATATACTTCAGGCTTTTCTTCGGAAATTATTATTCCTGATATCATCAACAAAAAAATAATAAAGATTGTATGATTAAATTTATAAGTATTTTCCATCAGCATAGATTAGTGTATTGAATTGATCCTTAAATGTTGATTTCACAACATTCCCCAAAAAAATTGTATGTGTTGCATGCTCAAAATGGTCTATGACTTTACAAAAAATATTTGATTGTGCGCTTTTTAGGTATGGAATATCTTTGGTATCCCAATCATCAAATTGAAATCTTTCAGGCTCTTTTTCATTGATGCTGCAGGTTGTTGCAATATCCTCTTGGCCCTTGCTTAACAAATTTACACAAAATTGTTGACCATCAGTAATTAAGGTGTCATGAATTGAAGCATTTTTATTGACACATACCAGCAATGAAGGTGGATCCATGCTTAGTGATGTAACTGATGTTGCAGTCATGGCGAATTTTTTACCTTCATGTGCTGTAGAAATGATATTAACTGAAGCAGCTAAAAATCGCATGGACTGTTTAAAATCTTGTTGTATCATCTATATATCTTGAAACGAAACCCTAGCATAAAAATAATAAGCGGTTTTAACAAGGGATTAAAGATAAATTTTAAGCCCAGTATTGATTTAAGACCAACCAGCAACAGACTTAAGAAAGTTTTATTTGATTGGATTCAATTTGAACTTAAGGATACGGTTTGCCTAGATCTATTTGCTGGGACTGGTAATCTTGGTTTGGAATGTATTTCTAGAGGTGCAAAAAAAGTAATTTTCGTTGAGCATAATAGAGAATATGCCAAAAAATTAGATATGAGTATCCATAAAATTAATAGCAAAAGTAAAGCCAAAATATATGAAACAGACAGCATTAATTGGATTAAAAAATGTGAAGTAGTATTTGATTATATTTTTTTAGATCCACCATTTGATTTTCAAAAATTGAGCCAGGTTTTAAAATTTATAGATAACAAAAGACTACTTAAAACTAGCGGTAAAATTTTTATTGAGTCACCAAAGACTATTCATCCAATTGAAATGGAAAACTTCAAAGTGATAAAAGAAAAAATTGTTGGAGAAGTTAAAGGACAGCTTATTACATGGAAATAAGAATTGCATGCAGAAAATCACCTTTGGCAGTATTGCAAGCAAATAAGTTTATTGAAGCAATTCAGAAAAAGTATGGAAAGGAAATTAAATGCAGACTTATACCAATGCACTCTGCGGGTGATCTTACAGATAAAGACTTGTCTCAAATTGGCGGAAAGGGTTTATTTATAAGTGAATTAGAATCTGCACTGGCGTCAGATAATGCCGATGTTGCAGTTCATAGCTTGAAAGACGTACCTGCAAAATTGAATGATGGATTTGAGATTATTAGTTGTTTAGAGAGAGGTAATCCAAATGATGTCATCATTTTAAAACAAAATGGGCCTAGCGTAATCCAGGATCTTAATAATCACTCAAAGATTGCAACTTCAAGTCCAAGAAGAAAAGCACAATGGAAAATATATAACCCTACTTTTGAATTTGTTCCCATTAGAGGCAATATAAGTACTCGTATTTCAAAATTTTTGGAAAGTGATCTTGATGGTTTATTGATGGCTGCAACCGCCCTTGAGAGATTAAATATTCAAGAACATCATTATGACGAGTTTAATTACCAAGATGTGGTTCCATCAGTTTGCCAAGGTATCATTGGGATGGAAATATATCTAGGAACAATCTCACAAGAAAAGAGGCAAATCATACAATCAGTTAACCATCAGAATTCTTTTAATGCTGCTTTGATGGAGCGAGAAATCATAAAATCTTTAGATGCTGACTGTATGTCACCAATTGGAGTAATATGTCGTGATGAAATGATTTATTTGGATGCCTTTAACAAAGAAGGTACCGAGATCTATCAACTCCGAGAGGCGCTAGCAAGCACTGAATTGAAACCTGCTCTATCACTCATCCTTGAAAAGCTTAAAAATGATCGAGTTCATGAGTTAATTACAAAATGATAATTAATACTCGACCCGAGAAACAAGCTAGAAGGCTTGGTTACAAAATTGAACAAGCCGAATTGAACTATTCAAATATTCCGATCACAGATATCACTCAAAGAAATTTTTTATCCAAAGATGAAATTAGTAACTTAAAAAAAATTGAAGAGTTTGAGGTACTAATTTTTACCAGTATTGCTGCAGTAAAATATGGAATCAAGATTGTTCAAGATTTTATTTCAATTGAAGATGCAAAATTTCAGTTTATGGCTGTAGGGCCATCAACATCAAAAGCGCTATTGAGTCACGGAATTAATGCAATGTTACCTGACACTTATGATTCTGATGGTCTAATGAAACTATGTAAATCAATGAATTTCAAAAATATTTTAGTTCTTAGTTCATCTAATTCTGAAATGCAGTTAAGCAAATATAGTGAGAAAGTACATTATGTATTTTCACATGACGTAATTGCGCTCGAAAATCAAATTGGGGTCCTAAGGTCTAGTTTAAATCAATGCACAAAGATACTAATTTACAGTAAGTTCAGCTTAGATATTATTCTAAAAAATACAGAGATTGGTTCAATGCAAAATCTTCAATGCATACTTCCTTCTTATAGACTTGTAAAATTATTACCTGAATCATTAAAAAAAAGGGCAATTGTTGCTGGATCAGCTCTAGATGAGGATATGTTTCAGGCGATTCAAGAATAAATTATTTTTTGCCATTGCCATTCTTCATCGATGAGAAAAACTCATCATTAGTTTTAGTTAATTTTAATTTTTCAATTAACCACTCAATTGCTTGAGCATCTTCCATATCATCAAGCAACTTTCTCAAAATAATCATTCTTTGAAGTTCTTCATCTGTTGTAAGAAGATCTTCTCTTCTGGTACCAGATCTGCGGATATTAATTGCTGGGAATATTCTTTTTTCAGCGATATTTCGTTCCAGATGAATTTCCATATTGCCAGTTCCTTTGAATTCTTCATAGATAACTTCATCCATTTTTGATCCTGTATCAACTAATGCAGTAGCAATAATAGTTAAACTGCCTCCTTCCTCTAAATTTCTAGCTGCACCAAAAAATCTTTTAGGACGCTCAAGTGCATTTGAGTCAACTCCTCCTGACAAAATTTTTCCTGATGCAGGCTGAACTGAGTTATAAGCTCTTCCTAACCTAGTAATTGAATCTAATAGAATGACAACATCTTTTTTGTGCTCAGTTAAACGCTTAGCTTTTTCAATTACCATATCTGCAACTTGCACATGCCTTGAAGGTGGTTCATCAAAGGTGCTTGCCACCACCTCGCCTCTAACAGTTCTACTCATATCTGTTACCTCCTCAGGGCGCTCATCAATTAATAGAACGATTAATTCAACATCTGGATTATTTTTCGTAATAGAATGTGCAATGCTTTGCAACATGAGTGTTTTACCAGCTTTTGGTGGAGATACAATTAATCCCCTTTGACCCTTACCAATAGGTGCAGTTAGATCAATAACTCTTGAAGATATATCAGCATTTGATCCAGAACCTTGTTCTAGAGAAAGTCTAAAATTTGGAAAAAGTGGAGTTAAATTTTCAAAGAGAATCTTATTTTTAGCTTTATTTGGCGTTTCACCATTTATGGTATCAATCTGCACAAGTGCAAAGTATCTTTCCTGATCTTTTGGAGGACGAATTTTTCCATGAACTTCATCTCCTTTTCTGAGCGCAAATTTTCTAACTTGACTGGGTGAGACATAAATATCATCTGCGCTTGTGCAATATGAATTACCTGTTGATCTTAAAAAGCCAAATCCATCATTTAGTATTTCTAATACTCCACCACCGAGAATATCAATGCCATCACCGGCCTGTTGTTTGAATATTCGAAAAATAATGTCTTGTTTTTTTAATCTACCAACATCTTGAATGCCTAGTTCAGTGGCAATTTCAATTAAATCATTAATAGGTTTACTTTTAATTTCGGTTAAGTTCATTAAACGTCCTCTGGAAAGAAAGTCTTTAAGATTGGTTATCTTTAAGATTGTGGGCTAAATGATAAGCTCTTTTTATGAAAGTTGCAAAATTAAATTTCAGATTGAATAAATTCTAATAACTGTTGCTTACTTATAGCACCAATCTGAGTGCCAACTGGCTGACCATTTTTAAATATCATAAGGGTTGGAATTGAACGTATTCCAAATTGAACAGCAATGTCTCTATTAGAGTCGATATCCATCTTACATACTTTTAAATTTTCAACATAATCTTTAGCCACTTCATCAACAATTGGTGCGATTTGCTTACATGGGCCACACCACTCAGCCCAAAAATCAATAAGTACTGGCTTATCAGAATTTGTTACCTCATCATCAAAATTTTCATCAGTGATTTCTTTTACTAACTCACTCATCTCTTTTTAACTCCTTAGAAATAGCTTTTGCAGCATAGGTGAATATTGCATCAGCCCCTGCTCTTTTAATACTCATTAATGACTCTAGCATAACATTTTTATCGATAATCTCAGCATTTACTGCATTCATAATCATGCTGTATTCTCCACTTACTTGATAGGCAAATGTTGGTACTTTGAAAGTTTCTTTTACTTTTGATATTACGTCTAAATAATTCAATGCTGGTTTGATCATAACAATGTCAGCACCTTCATTTAAATCAAGAGCCACTTCATGTAATGCTTCATCTATATTTCTACTATCCATTTGATAGGTAGCTTTTGAGGCATTTGCTAGATTGTTAAGAGACCCAACTGCATCACGAAATGGACCGTAAAGGCTTGATGCAAATTTTGCTGCATATGAAAGTATTACAGTATCTTGCATCCCACACGAATCTAAGTGATTTCTAATCACGCCAATTCTCCCATCCATCATGTCAGAGGGCGCTATTATTTTTGCTCCGGACATTGCAAGTAATGTCGCTTGATCTCTCAGAGCAATATTAGTTTCATCATTTAGTACTTGATTGTCACTAACTATTCCATCATGACCATGTGAAGTATAAGGATCCAAAGCGACATCTGCTATCGTTATGAGATTTTCATATTTTTCGGTTAAGTTTTTGAGCGCTTTGAATAAAAAGTTATCCTCGTTGGTAGCATAAGTTCCAGCTTTATCTTTTTTATCAGAATCTACAACAGGAAAGATTGCAACAGACTTTATTCCAAGCTCTAAAATCATATCTATTTCACGGTTAATATCCTCAATATGTATTCTTTCAATGTTCGGTAAAGACGAAATTTCTCCAACCATATCTTTATTATCTGTGATAAATATAGGTTGGATTAAATCAGTTAGAGATAAATGAGTTTCTGAAACAAGGTCTCTCATCGAATTTGACTGACGAAGACGCCTTAATCTAGTTTTTGGAAAATTTCTTTTAAAAAACATTTCAATCGGTGATTGCGCCCTTAGAGGCAGATCCTACTAATCTTTTGTACTTTGCTAGTACACCTTTTTTTGGGGTAACGTTAGAAGATTTCAAGTTCAATAGGCGCTCTTCAAGAGTTTTATCATCTACGTGCAGCTGTATAGTGTTGTTCGTGGCATTAATTTCAATAATGTCACCATTCTCTATCAAAGCAATTGGTCCCTTTAATTCAGCCTCAGGTGAAATATGACCAACAACGAACCCGTGAGTACCTCCTGAAAAACGTCCATCGGTTATAAAGGCAACTTTATCTCCTAATCCTTGACCCATTATTGCTGAGGTTGGCTTTAGCATTTCTCGCATACCTGGTCCACCCTTTGGGCCTTCATATCTTATTACTACAACATTACCTGGTTTTATAGCTCCCGATTGAATTGCAGCATTACCTTCTTCTTCTGAATTAAAAACAATTGCATCTCCTTTAAAAACATTTCCTTCATTGCCAGTAATTTTTGCAACAGCTCCATCTGGCGCTAAGTTTCCATACAAAATTCTTAAATGACTATCTGCCTTTATTGGGTTGGTAAATGGTCTAATAATGGATTGATCAGAATTGTAAGACTGACATTGATCAAGATTTTCGGCAATCGTTTTGCCACTTACTGTCAGACAATCTCCATGCAATAATCCCTCATCAAGTAATGTCTTTAGTACTGGCTGAATGCCGCCCAATGCATTTAACTCAGACATATAATGCTTTCCAAACGGTTTGATATCTGCAAGAACAGGAACTCTTTTTCCAATTTTTGAAAAATCATCAAGGCATAGGTCAACGTTGATTGCATTTGCCATCGCCAACAAATGAAGAACCGCATTTGTAGATCCACCCAGAGCAATGACACAAGCAATTGAATTTTCAAATGCATGTTTTGTCATAATATCTTTTGGGACAATATTCTTATCTAAAAGATTCTTTATTGCTCTTCCTGATCTGATGCAATCATTCTCCTTAGCATTGGATGCTGCATCTTGGCTACTACTTCCAGGTAAACTCATCCCTAATGCCTCAATCGCTGATGCCATGGTATTAGCTGTGTACATTCCTCCGCATGAACCAGGGCCTTTAACTGAGATTTCTTCAATCTTAATAAGCTCTTCTTCAGAAATGTCTCCCTTGGCAAATTCTCCGGTCTTTTCTAAGACAGATACATAATCTGTATTTATCTCACTTGGCATGATTGAACCACCGTAAATAAAAATAGATGGTCTATTTAATCGTGCCAAACCAATTAGTGCGCCTGGCATATTTTTGTCACATCCACCTATTGCAATTACACCATCGTAACCAAGGCATCCAACAACAGTCTCTATAGAGTCAGCAATAACTTCTCGAGATACTAGTGAGTACTTCATTCCCTCGGTTCCCATTGAAATACCATCGGAAACAGTAATTGTGTTAAACAATACTCCTTTACAGTCTTGGTCATTGATAGAATCCTCCACAATTGATGCCAATTTATTAATATGCATATTGCAAGGAGTAACTTTTGACCAAGTAGAAGCTATGCCAACATGTGGTATTGTAAAATCATGTGAGGTAAAACCAACACCTCTGAGCATTGCTCTCGAAGCTGATTGTTGAGGTCCATCAACTAATTTACTTGAATGTTTTCTGTTACTCATTTTTAAAAGAATACTTTAATGCTGATTGTAAAAGTTGCTTAGTGTATAACTCTTTTGGATATTTAAAAATACTCTCAGTCTCACCTGATTCAACTATTTTTCCATCTTGCATAACCAATATATGGTCTGATACTGCTCTTATGATCCTTAAATCATGACTTATAAAAATATAGGTAATATTCATTTCTAACTGAATCTTTTGCAATAGTTCAATTACTTGTATCTGAATTGAACTGTCCAATGCTGAAGTTGGTTCATCTAAGATTAACAACTTTGGTTCAAGGATAATTGATCTTGCTATAGCAATTCTTTGACGCTGACCTCCAGAAAATTCATGTGGATATTTGTATAGGTGATCAGGGTCAAGTCCCACACTCTCCATTGATTGCTTTACTAAATCCAACTTTTCATTATCTGATAATTGAGGTTTATGTATATCGAGGCCTTCTCTAATAATTTCACCAACTGTCATTCGAGGTGATAATGAACCAAAAGGATCTTGAAATATGATTTGAACATCTTTTTTTAGATCCTGACGTTCTCTTTGTGATAAATTACCAAGATGGATTCCATTAAAGATAATTTCACCTTCAAAATCTAATAAACCTATCACAGCTTTTCCGACCGTTGATTTACCTGATCCAGATTCACCAACAATCCCAACAGTTGAATTTTTTCGAACAATAAAGTTCAAAGTATCAACTGCTTTGAAATAATCTGAACGAAATATTTTGCTTTCAGAAAGATAACTAACCGATAAATTCTTTACTTCTAAGCAAATTTCATGACTCTCATCAAAGGATTTATCGTTTTGATCTGGTTCGGAGCTTAAAAGTTTCTTTGTGTAGGGATGCTTGGGTGAATTAAAAATGGTTTTTGTAGCTCCATGCTCTACGATTTCTCCAGACTTCATGACAATTACTCGATCAGAAAAACTTTTTATAAGTGATAGATCATGAGTAATGAAAAGAATTGACATATCAACTTCTTTTTTAATTTTGATCATTAAGTCAAGGATCTGGGCCTGTATTGTAACGTCCAATGCAGTTGTGGGTTCATCAGCAATAAGTAACTTTGGCTTATTTGCAAGAGCCATGGCAATCATAATCCTTTGCCTTTGTCCTCCTGACAACTGGTGTGGATATGAGTTAAATTTATTATGTGCGTTCTGAATTTCTACTAATTCCATTAACTCTATAGCTTTTTGCTTAGAAACCTCTTTTGTAAGTGACTGATGAGTAAATATTGCTTCTTGAATTTGCCTGCCAACTTGATGAAAAGGATTCAAGGAGGTCATTGGTTCTTGAAAAATCATGCTAATTTTTGAACCTCTCTTGTTCCTCAGACTTTTCTTGTTTGCAGACAATATTTCTTCGCCATCAAAAATAATCTTTGAGTTTTTATCGAAGCTTGCTTTAGGTTCTGGTAATAAGCGCATAATAGACATTGCGGTAACCGATTTACCTGATCCAGACTCACCCACCAAACCAACAATCTCATTGCTATTAATTTTAAAATTAACATCTTTGACTGCGTGAAATTTTTGATACCTAAGGTTAAATCTTACATTTAGGTTCTCTATATTTAAAAGACTGCTCATAGGAAAGCCTTCATTTCTAGAATTAGATCATCTGAAGCAAGCTTGCAAGCAGGAATTTTAGTAAAGTTTACAAATGCATGAAATAAATTTGGATAATGTAGCTGAGTGATTTTAGTACCTTCCTTATTTAATCTTTTTGCGTACGCTTCTCCTTCATCAGTAAGTGGATCAAATCCAGCTGTTATCAAAAGCGTTTTTGGATGAGGGCTCTTGTTTGTATGAAGGGTTAAATTGAAACATGGATTTTGGTTATCCTCAGGCAGATTTTGAAAAAGAGACCAAAATTTTGAAACGTCCAATGAATTGAGCAATAGTCCATCTGAGAATGCCTTTTGAGAATCAGAATCACACTCTGGATCAATCATTGGGTAAATGAGAAATTGAATCTCAGGCATTGGTAAATTATTTATCATTCTGTAGGTTGATAATGATGCCGCTAAATGTCCACCAGCGCTATCACCACAAACAATAATATCACTGTCAGGCATATTTAATTTTGATTTTATCCATTCAAAAGTATCATTTGCATCTTCTAACGCTGAAGGAAAAGGATTTTCTGGAGCCAACCTATAGTTAAGTGAAATTATCCTCATTGATAGAGCAGATGATAGATATTTTACCCATCCATGGTGCGAATCAATACTTCCAATTACATAACCTCCTCCATGAAAATAAAGCATAATTTTATTCGTCTGAATATCTGCTGGCACGTAATCACGAATTTCTAGATTTTTTTGATTAACAGCAATTTTTTTATCTTCATAATCTACTGATTGTGTTGAATCTGATGAAAAATTTAAGATCGTATCGTTCCTAGCTTTTCTGAAACTCTCATAATCATCAAGATCTGGAAGATATTTTTCAATTATGCCTATCAAAAGTTGGGACTTCAGATCGAGTCTTTGCCCCAAATATTGTTTGGGTTTTTGTAAGGTGATCGTTCTAAGAATCCAATCTGGAGTCTTAAAAAAAATAGCAAAGAGAAAATTAGCAATCATTGCACTTAACCAAGCTGTTTCCTTAAATCATCGGTGTATTTTGTACAATTAATTTGAATTGTATGACGCGAAGATTTGACATAATGCTCAAGCATCTTATTGTTTGCAAGTTCTGCATCAGAGCGCATATGTTCTTTTGAAGGTAGCTTAAATTCACCTTGGAAATATTTTGTAAGCATCTTAGATTGCTCATCAACTACGGGCATCAACGCACATAATGGTTGAATGAGACCTATAAAATATAAATTTGTAATTTCTGGATGGAAAATTCTTTTATATAACGGTAAGTGGTTATCAATCACATTGATAAATGATTTCTTAAAGAATGGAAAGGAAATCTTATATCCTGTGGCATAAATTATTACATCTATATTTTCCTGTGAGTTATCCTCAAAATAAATTGCTTTCCCATCCAGAGAGCTTACATTTTTTTTAACAATAAGATCCCCTGATCCAATTCTGAGCTGAATCTCACTGGATATTGTTGGATGTGCTTGAGTAAATTTATGTTGCGGTTTAGGAAGACCAATATCCTCAGGCTTGCCAATAGCTTGAACAATTTTTCTTGTGAGCAATGCTTCTCCAAATATATCAAATATCAGTTCTTTGATTGCATCTATCCATCCTTTTTTTTGTGATGGATGCCTTTGAAAATGATCAAGGGTCATAGATCCAAAATATTTTGGAGTGACCCAAACTGGGCTTCGAATTGAAAGAAACACTTTATTTGAAATATTTTTTCTACTTAATTCAGATGCAATATCCATTGCTGAATTACCTGCACCAATTATTAAAATATTTTTATTTTTACAATTAACTGGTTCTTCAGGATTGAGATAATGATGAGAATGAAAAACCTCACCATCGAAGCTACCTTCAAATCTTGGCATTTTTGGATCCCAATGATGACCATTTGCAACAATCAAATGGTTACATAAATACTTTTCTTCATTGTGAGAAATTAACTCCCATCTGTCTTCATCAATTTTTGTTACTTGTTTTATGACTGTATTAAATAATATTTTATCCTTAAAACCAAAATGCTTAACATAGTCTTCAAAATACTCAGCTATATGTGAATGGTGGGGGAAATCTGGGTAGTGATCGGGCATAGGAAAATCATAAAATTGCATCTTCTCTTTTGATGTATTGATATGCAAAGATTCGTATGCAGATGACATACCATTTTTGTTTCTAAATACCCAGTTTCCTCCAATCCTATCACTGGCCTCAAAACAAATAAAATCCAACCCAGCTTCTTGAAAATTTTTGCATGCAGATATGCCTGAGGTACCTGCCCCAATGATGCAAATGTCATGTTTTTTAATTATCATTTAGTTTATAAGTGAAATTTTCAAACAGATTTTATACCATTCTGACACTAACATTAATCTTGTTTCAATCAGATGTGCATTCAAGGGATTTATTCTCAAAAGCTCCCTTTGATAGCATTTTACCTCATGAAGAAGCATTTCAATTAAATATTAATGTGAATGCTGAAAGAATTACTCTAATTTTCAAAATTAAAAATGGTTACTATATTTATAGAGATTCTGTTTTGTTAACCCTTGATGGTGAAAGATTAGATTTCATTTTTAAAGAAACAGATTGGCGAATTACAAATGATCAATTTTTGGGAACTCAAGAAGTAGCCTTTAAAAAGATTGAATTAGAAATAAATAAAAGTAATATAGATGGTCATAATACTTTTGAAATCTCGTATCAAGGCTGTTCAGAAGGTACGTATTGTTATCCAGTAGTAAAAAAAGAAATTAAAATTTAACTAAAATCGTTAAAATTCCACTAAGTTCTGTTAAAATCGTCTAAATATGAAGATAATGTTGATAAATGGCCCAAATTTAAACTTGCTCGGTCAAAGAGAAGTTGATATCTACGGGTCTAAAACCCTCAATGAAATAGAAGACAATTTAAAAGATATTGCTAATCAGGAAAATGCAGAGTTAATTTGTTTTCAAAGTAATTCAGAAGGTGAAATGATAGATCAAGTCCACGATGCCTTGGATTTAGATGTGCAATTTATTCTTATCAATCCTGCAGCATATACACATACTAGTATCGCATTAAGAGATGCATTTCTTTCGACATCAATACCTTTTTATGAAGTACATATAACTGACATAAATGACAGAGAGGATTTCAGAAAAATATCGTATCTTAAAGATATTGCACAGAAAAGCTTTATTGGCCATGGTGTTAAAGGATACGAGATTGCACTTTTGCATGCAATTAAGGAAATGAGGACTTAAATATGGATATTAGAAAGATAAAAAAACTTATTGAGATGTTACAAGATTCAGATTTAACAGAAATTGAAGTTACTGAGGGAGAAGAGTCTGTAAGAATTTCGAGAGGTAGTTCGAAAGAAGTTGTTTATGAAAAAAATGTTGCGCAGCAGTTTACTCCCTCTGCAAATCCTGAAGTTGTTCAAGGTCAAAATTCTGTTATTGATGATCAGTCTAATATCAAATCGCCAATTGTTGGCACTTTTTACAGGAAGCCTGCCCCAGATAAACCTCCTTATGTTGAAAAAGGAGATAGAGTTGAAGTTGGTCAAGTAGTCTGTATTGTTGAGGCAATGAAGATGATGAATGAAATTAAATCAGAATTTTCAGGCATTGTTGAAGAAATTTATATTGACGACGCAACACCAGTTGAATTTGATCAACCACTTTTCAAGATTAAATAATTGATGACAAAAAAAGTCTTAATAGCAAATAGGGGAGAAATTGCTTTAAGGGCTGTAAGAGCTTGCAAAGAAATTGGATTGAAAACAGTTGGTGTTTATTCAAGTGGTGATAAAGATTTAAAACATCTAAGATTTGTTGATGAGTCAGTTTGTATTGGTCCTGCAAATCCAACAGAAAGCTATCTAAATATACCCTCAATTATTTCTGCAGCGGAGCTAACTGGCACAGATGCTATATATCCTGGCTATGGGTTCTTAGCAGAGAACTTTGAGTTTGCTGAAAAATGTGAGGCGAGTGGTTTTAAATTTATAGGTCCATCACCGGATGTGATTAAAAAAATGGGCGATAAAATATCTGCTAAAAATGAAGCTGAAAAAGCTGGTATTCCAATTGTGCCAGGATTTAAAAA
>Ga0208624_1000816_pt1 | contig 15510 bp, 18 predicted proteins | sample Knorr_S23_td_DCM_FD_185607 | JGI IMG/M metagenome (GOLD analysis project Ga0208624, IMG submission 185607) | Marine microbial communities from Southern Atlantic Ocean transect - Knorr_S23_td_DCM_ad_71m_LV_A (SPAdes) (version 2) | ecosystem: Environmental > Aquatic > Marine > Oceanic | place...
TTAGGGGCCGAAGATTTCGCAATTCGGTAGCAACTTCTTTAATTTAATCACGCTCGTTTTGGATAATTGGAGGTAACTTGGATTCTTTCCGATTACGTAAGAAGCTCATCAGCCCGATGGCAAAAACTCCAATAATAGCTCCTTCAATTGCTCCTTTAGGCCCATGGGTAATTGGATGGTAAAGTAGATTGCCGAGGCCAGCCACACCGATGTCATTTCCCCCCGTATAGAGCGGGGTGGTGAATATTCGGAATATGGCTCCAATAAACGAACTGGAAAAAATTACACAGCACCAGATTAAAACTCGGCTAAAAACTCGGCTATTTTGATTCCGATTATCGTTCGTTGGATTCGAAGTATCACCATTGCCCTCACTATTGGATTTAGTCGCATTCACAAACTTCCGTTTTTCGTTCATCGGGTTAAAATTAGCATAACTGCCTTCATAATTTTCAATTGAAAAAATCGATGCCAACCTCTTTGTAATTAATGTTTTCCGTCCAGCCCTTTTGGCTTCTCCCCATTCACCTTCCCAAACCGGCGCTGTAATCCTTTATGCCCCCAAAAGCTCGTAAACTCCCACGAAGAGGGTGGCTTGACAGCTTGTTTAGCATAGAAGTTGGGGGTTTGTTTTCGTTCCATAGCCTCACGCCGGCGCTTTCTCCAATGGGGTTCACTCATGCGGCTAGGATGAGTGAGGAGGTTGGACAGTGGTGGGCCTATCAGCCAGTTCTTGCCATCATCCGGTAGCCTCGTAATCTGTTCGCAACTTTGCCGCAAACAAAAGAACAGGCCAAAGCTGCTTTGGGCAGCATGCTAAAGAACCTCGACTGGTACCAATTCGAGAAGCTTGTGGGTTTGCTCTATACACAGGAGGGGTATCGTGTGGATCTCAAAGGTGGGGCGGGTGCTGATGGCGGAGTCGATCTAGTCGTTTGGCGTGGGGAAGGTGATTTTGGAGTCGTTCAGTGTAAGCATTACCGGAAATCAAAGGTAGGCGTACCGGCGCTGCGTGAGTTGCGTGGAGCTATGAACGACATGAAAACTGATCTGGGTGTTTTCGTGGCTCTGTCTGGTTACACCGAACCGGCACGTGAGTACGCAAAAGAAAAAGGCATATGGCTTTATGAGGGTATTCATATCGTTGGCATGATCGAACGCAGTGCGGCTGTGAGAGGTCAAATTGCCGAGTACCTCTTGGATGATCGGAAGATGTGTCCGGCGTGTAGAAAAGAAATGGTAGTTCGGACTGCTAGTCGCGGGCGGAATGCAGGTAACAAGTTTTGGGGATGCAGTGGTTATCCTAAATGTAAGACAATCTTTCCGATTTCGGATGAAGATCACATACACCTAGAGGATGATGGTAATCAATCAGGCTCGCCAAAGGCTGTATGGGTGCCACCGGCTAAAGACTCATCCAAACCCCGACGCCGACGTAAGAAGCGAGAGAAAGACGTCTTTGATGTCATGGAGGGTATTTTTGGTGCGGTTATACTGGGTGTTTTAGAGTAATCACCCTATGGGCCGCACTGATCACGAAAGGGGGGGAATGGTAGGCGAAGAGGGATTCGAACCCCCGACCAACGGCGTGTAAAGCCGCTGCGCTACCGCTGCGCCATTCGCCCATCCACCCCGTAAGTAGGGCTTCCCGCAAATGAACGAAAGCTGAAGCCATTTGTCAAGATTGGCCATTTTTTAGTGGAGGGAACCCATTGCCAGAACGACAGGGTGATTGCTAGAATGAAGGGACTTGGTAGCCATAAAACGGCCGACCTTGTCACTGGAAGTGGGTTTTGCAATTCGCTTATGGTGCCGGATCTTTATTGCATATAAGCGCGTACGATCAATGAACCAACTTTTGAAGCCCTTTCTTTTAGCCATAGCGTACCTCGTCTCTGAAGCACACGCTGCTGATTCAACTTCTCTGCGGGTAATGACCTTGAACCTGCTTCACGGTGGCGTGCGGCTGGGGCAACCTCTTTCCCAATCCGTGAAGGTCATTAACGAAGCCAAGGCTGACCTCGTGGGGGTTCAGGAAACTCACGCCGGCACGGTCAACAATGCTGCTATCATTGCCGAAACACTCAATTGGCATCACTTTGATCAAGGTGGCCGCACCTCAATCATTTCACGACACCCGATCGTGGGCCATACCTCACGCAAATGGGGTGTTCATATCAAGCTCCCATCCGGCCGGATCATCCATGCTTATAACGCCCACCTGCGCCCCGCGCCCTATCAACCTTATCAACTGGCGAGTATTCCCTATGGGGATTACCCCTTTATCAAGACCGAGGCGGAAGCGGTCCGTTGGGCCAAGTCAGCGCGCGGCGATCAGGTCGAGCGGTTGCTGAGCGAATTGAAAATCAGCCTGAAGGCAGGCCACATCTGCTTTCTGACAGGCGATTTGAACGAACCCTCGCATCAGGATTGGACCGACCCGGTCGTGACGGCCGGCCGCATTCCGATTCCCGTGGCCTATCCCACCACTCGATCAATCGTCGCTGCCGGTATGCTGGATGGATACCGGAGTGCGTTCCCTGATCCGGTCAAACACCCTGGCTGGACTTGGACCCCCACCACGCTTCCCTCTGACCCCAAAGACCGCCATGATAGGATTGATTATGTGTTTAGCAATTTACCCTCCAAGACCATTCAACAGGCCGCCGTAGTGGGTGAATCAAAAGCACATGCGAAGATTGTCGTGAAACCTTGGCCCACCGATCATCGGGCTGTGGTGGTGGAATATCGGCTCCCGCCGGAACCGGAATAAAATGTTGGATGATTGGGTGGAAGGAAAGGGATGGAATGGACTTGAACCCACTGTGGTGTTGGGCTAGAGGCGGGGCATGTGCGGGCGGTTTTCTGAATTAGTAGATCCAATGGTGCTGGGGGATGTGCTGGCCTTGGCGGATTCACTGTGCACGTTTACTCCCCGAACGACGGTGGCGCCGAGTCAGAGGGCTCCAGTGGTGGTGCAGGCGCGTGAGGGGAATGTGCTGAAAGAAATGCGTTGGGGGTTGATTCCTCACTGGGCGGATGATGAAAGGATCGGGGCCAAGCTCTTTAACGCCCGTTGCGAGACCGCGGATCAAAAGCCGGCTTTTCGGGAGGCATGGCGGCAACGGCGTTGTCTGGTGCCGAGTACGGGGTTTTATGAATGGCGTCGACGGGAAAGTGCGGAAGGAAACGGGGAGCGATCGCAGCCGTTTCATTTTCAACGACCGGATCGAGGGTTGTTTTGTTTTGCCGGTCTCTGGGAACGTTGGGAACGGCCGCCGGCCCGGCAGGGTGAGTTGTTTGCGGATTCCTTTGAGGCGCCTCCGCCGATGTTGGAGACATTTACAATTCTGACCCAGCCGCCCAATGCCTTGGTGGGGGCATATCATGATCGAATGCCGGTGATGCTCGAACCGACGGATGGTGCAGCGTGGCTGGATCGGAGCGATTTGACAGTGGCCGATTTCGTGGATCAACTGATGGTGGAACCGGCAGACATTTAGTGGGCGGGTTTGGGGTTGTTTATGGGGTCTTGGAATTCTGGCGGAGCTCAGGCATGGTGCGCGCGTGCGGTTGTTGTTGATGGTACTGATTTGCGGGGGCGGCTGCAAAAAGCCGGGGGACGATTCTGTGTCCGCGCCTCCCGTTCCTTCGCCCGAGATGATCAAACCTTGGGAACCGACCGAGGCTCAGTCTAAATTACCGACCATTAAGCTCTTTGTGGGAACAGTGGAATTGGCGGCGGAACAATGTCAGACGGAACGGCAGATTCAAACAGGGATGATGTTTCGCAAGACAATGACTGATGATGATGCGATGTTGTTTGTGCATCGAAAACCTTCGGCACGGAGTTACTGGATGAAAAATGTGTCTGTTCCGTTGTCGATCGGTTACATCGATGCGTCCGGGCGATTGTTGGAGATTCACGATATGGAACCGTTTCGCACCAATGGCGTGTTTTCTTTAAGTCAAAACATTCAGTATGCACTGGAAGTGCCACAGGGGTGGTTTGGTCGCAAGGGCGTGCGACCGGGAGCGATGGTGATGACTGAGCAGGGCACTTTGCCTCAAACATATTTTCCGAAGCGTTGATGAAACTGGGGTTGGCGCAGGTTAACACTACGGTGGGGGATTTCGCGGGGAACCTTGCGCTGATTCTCACGGCGTATGAACGCGGGGTGGCGGCCGGCGCGGAGCTGGTGGTGGCGCCGGAGCTGGCGATCACGGGTTATCCGCCGCGCGATCTGCTGCTCAAGAGCGGGTTCATCGAGGGTAATTTGACGGCGTTGACGGAGCTGGCGCAATCGGTGGGCGAGGTGGGCCTGGTGGTGGGGCACGTGGGCATTAATGAACGACAACCGGGCCGGCCGGCGGTGAATGCGGTGTCGCTGCTGCAGCACGGGAGAGTGGCGGCTACGCGCACGAAGACGTTGCTGCCGACCTACGATGTGTTTGATGAGGATCGTTATTTCGAGCCGGCGACAGACAATGCGCCGGTGATCTTCAATGGCCGCCAATTGGGACTAACGATTTGTGAGGATGTGTGGAACGACGACGCGTTCTGGTCCGATCCACGGTATCGGGCGAATCCGGTGGATGGCTTGGTGGAGCAAGGCGCGGAGGTGATTGTGAATGTGTCCGCATCGCCGTGGAATCTTGGCAAGGAAGGCATGCGGCGCGAGATGCTGGCCAGTCTCGCGGCCAAAGCGCAGCGGCCGATGGTGTATTGTAACGCGGTGGGCGGCAATGACGAACTGGTGTTTGATGGCGGCAGTCTGGCGCTGAACGCGCAAGGGGAGGTGCTGGCTGCCGGCGCGCAGTTTGCCGAGGCCTTGGTGGAGGTGGATTTGGACGGGCCGGTGCAGTCGGTAGCCGAGCCGGACGAGATGGCGCTGCTGCATGATGCGCTGGTGTTGGGCGTGCGGGATTATCTGGGTAAATGCGGTTTTCGCAGCGCGGTAATCGGCCTAAGTGGCGGCATTGATTCGGCAGTCACGGCGGCGCTCGCTGTCAGGGCGCTTGGCGCGGAGAATGTGCGCGGCATCTCCATGCCCTCGCCGTATTCCTCGCAGGGCAGTCTCGATGACTCCGAGGCGCTCGCGGCGAATCTCGGCATTCAATACGACGTCATCGGCATTCACGCGGGCTTTGAAATGATGAAGGCGAGTCTCGAGCCGATCTTTGGCGATCAGCCGGAGGATGTGACCGAGGAAAACATGCAGGCGCGTTTGCGTGGATTGATTCTGATGGCGGCCTCCAACAAATTCGGTTCCCTTGTGCTCACCACCGGCAACAAGAGCGAGCTGGCGGTCGGGTATTGCACGTTGTACGGCGACATGTGCGGCGGGTTGGCGGTGATCAGTGATGTGCCGAAAACGAAAGTGTTCGAGCTGGCGCGCTGGATTAATCGTGACGGTGAAATCATCCCAGAGGCGACTATCACCAAGCCGCCTTCGGCAGAGCTGAGGCCGGATCAGAAGGACGAGGATTCCCTGCCTCCGTACGAGGTGCTGGACGCCATTTTGGAACGGTACGTGGTGGAGAGCCAATCGGTGGCGGAGATCGTGGCCGGCGGGTTTGATGAGGCGACCGTGCAGCGCGTGGTGCGTCTGATTGATTTAAACGAATACAAACGCCGCCAGGCGGCGCCGGGCTTGAAGGTCACCAGCAAGGCCTTCGGCGTGGGCCGGCGCATTCCGGTGGCGCAGCGATACAAAGGATAATTCATGAGAAAATCCGAACAACTCTTTGCCGAATCCCTCAATCACATTCCCGGCGGTGTGAATTCGCCGGTGCGGGCCTTTCGTGGGGTAGGCGGGCAACCGTTCTTTGCCGAACGCGCCTCGGGAGCGCACGTGTGGGATGTGGACGGTAACGAATACATCGATTACGTCGGTACCTGGGGCCCGGCGATTCTCGGCCATGCGCATCCGGCCATTGTGCAGGCGGTGCAGGCGGCCGCCGAGCGCGGCACTAGCTTTGGCATCCCAAGCGAACCGGAGGTCCGTATGGCGCAGTTGGTTAAAGACAGTGTGCCGAGTGTTGAGAAGGTGCGCATGGTGAATTCCGGCACCGAAGCGTGCATGAGCGCTATCCGCGTGGCGCGCGGGTTTACGGACCGGCCAAAGATCATCAAGTTCGATGGCTGTTATCATGGCCATGCCGATTCGCTGCTGGTGAAGGCCGGCTCCGGCGCACTCACCTGCGGCAATCCCGATAGCGGCGGCGTGCCCGCGGAATTTACCGCGCACACCATCGTGTTGCCGTTCAATGATCGCGAGGCCGTCGAACAGGCGTTTGCGGCGAATGAAGGTCAGGTGGCGGGCATTATCCTTGAGCCGGTGGCGGGTAATGCGGGCGTGTACCTACCGCGCGAAGGGTATTTGGAGTTTCTGCGCGAGATCACTGCGGAGCACGGGAGTCTGTTGATTTTTGATGAAGTGATGACCGGTTTTCGCGTGAGTTTGGGCGGGGCACAGGAACGGTTTGGCATCAAGCCCGATCTCAGTTGCTTCGGTAAAATCATCGGCGGTGGCCTGCCGGTGGGTGCCTTTGGTGGTCGCGCGGAGGTGATGGATGTACTGGCGCCGGATGGTCCGGTGTATCAGGCCGGTACGCTGAGCGGTAACCCATTGGCCATGGCTGCAGGCTTGGCTGTTTTGAAGGAATTGAAAGACGGCTCTGTCCATGAGAGGCTTGAAAGAATGGGCGCGCGATTGGAGGCAGGGCTGAATGCGGTGGCAAAGAAGGCGGGCATCCCGGTGATCACTCAACGTGCCGGTTCTATGAGTTGTCTGTTCTTTGCCGAGCAACCGGTGCACAACCTGGCCGAGGCCATGCAGACCGATCGTGAGCGGTTCAAAAAATATTTCCACGGCATGCTAGCCGAGGGTGTGTATCTTGCCCCGAGCGCCTTCGAGGCCGCCTTTTTATCGGATGCCCACACCGAGGCTGACATCGACGCCACCATTGCGGCGGCCGAAAAGGTGATGGCGACGCTTTGATTTTATGAGAATTCTGGCGATTGATCACGGGACGAAGCGGATGGGGATTGCGGCGAGCGATGCGCTGGGGATGATGGCTCATCCGTTGGAGTTTATTCCAGCCCAACCATTCGATGCGTTTTTGAAACGGCTCAAGGAACTCCTAACCGAACGGGAGACCGAACAGATTGTGGTGGGCATGCCGCGCAACATGGACGGGAGCATCGGACCGCAGGCGTTGAAGGTGCAGGATTTTGTGGCGGTGCTGAAAAAGTCCGTGACCGTGCCGATCGTGACATGGGATGAGCGACTGACTAGCGTGATGGCGGAGGATCGCCTCCGCGAGGCAGGGGTTAGCGTGCGCGATGCGAAGCAGAAGGTGGACGCCTCGGCGGCGGCGGTGTTGTTGCAGGATTACATGGACAGCTTTGCCGGATGAAGCGCTTCAAGCTCACCATCGCTTACGACGGCTCGGCGTATTATGGCTGGCAGGTGCAGCCGCGGCAGGTGACCGTCCAGCAGCGCGTGGAGGAGTCGGTTCAGCAGTTGTTTCCAGCGGTGAAACGCGTGCACAGTTCCAGCCGCACGGATACCGGCGTGCATGCGCAAGGGATGGTGGCGCACGTGGATTTGCCGGTGGAAGAGCGCCCGATGGACGGGCATCAACTTCGCCGGGCGCTAAACGCCTTTTTGCCGTCGGACATCCGTGTGATGCGAGCCGTGCGGGCGCGGGCGGATTTTCATGCGCGCTTTGATGCGAAGGGTAAGCAGTACCATTACTGCATCTGGAACGGGCCATCCATGAACCCGCTGCTCAACGGCCGCGCGTGGCATGTGCCGGCCGAGCTGGATGTGGCGCGAATGAAGGGGGCGGCAAAATTGTTCGCGGGCCGCAAGGATTTCAAATCGTTCGCCACCACGCGCGAGTATGAGATGGAAACCACTGTGCGCCGCGTGACGAAGTGTGAGGTGCGCCGGCGCGGGCCGGAGCTGGGCGTGGTTATCGCGGGCGAGGGGTTTCTCTACAAGATGTGTCGGGGCATTGTCGGCACACTGGTGCAGGTTGGGCAGGGGAAGTTAACGCAAAAGGACATTCGCCAAATTTTCCGCGAGCGCGATCGTCGCGTCGCCGGCATGAATGCCCCGGCCTGCGGGTTGACGTTGTTGAAGGTGGTTTATTAAAGGGGAAGGTTGATGAATGTCGTCCTTGTTGAACCGGAGATACCGCCAAACACCGGAAATGTAGCACGATTGTGTGCGGCGACGGGTGCGCGGTTGCACTTGATCGGGCCATTGGGGTTTCGGCTGGGCGACCGCGAATTGAAGCGGGCGGGGATGGATTATTGGGAGAAGGTGGATTGGCATCTGTGGGATGATTGGACGAGCTTCACCGCCGAACAACCGGCCACGGCCCGGTATTGGATGGTGGAGCAGGGTGGGGCGAAGCGGTACGATGAGGCGGTGTTTGGTTTCGAAGATTTTCTGGTGTTTGGCCGGGAAACGGCGGGTCTGCCGAAGGCGCTGCTGGAGGCGCATTTGGATTCGTGGCTGCGGATTCCGATGTTTAACGCGGAAGCGCGCTCGCTGAATCTGGCCAATTGCGTTTCGCTGGTGCTGTACGAAGCCTTGCGGCAGCAGGGGTTTACAGGGGAACTGGGCGAATGATGCGGATTTGGGGTTGACCTGACCAGCGTTTGCCCTATGTTTGCCCCGCTCCCTGAAAGGGGGGCGCTCATAAAGAGTGACGGAGGGACTGGCCCGATGATGTCACGGCAACCGGTTGAAACAGCGCGTTTCGATGACCAGGTGCCAAATCCAGCCGGCGAAAGCCGGGAAAGATGAGCCCCGGCGCAAAAATTTTCGCCCGCTCATCGCTGTGAGCGGGCTTTTTTGTAGCCTGTTGTCGGCGAACATATTGAAGGAAAGGACAGAACAATGGTTGAACAACAGGGATACATGAAGGCGTTATGTTGTCGTGAGTGTGGTGAGGAATACCCGCTCGAGGCACGGCATGTTTGCGAGTTATGTTTTGGACCGTTAGAGGTGGTTTATGACTATGAGGCGGCCAAGAGCAAAATGACTCGACAGACGATCGAGCAACGTCCTCAAAGTATGTGGCGGTACGCCGAACTATTGCCGGTGGCCGGAGAGCCAACCGTTGGTCGGGAGGTAGGCTTCACACCGCTGATAAAGGCTGATCGTCTCGCCAAGCGGCTGGGGATTCGCGAGCTTTGGATTAAGAACGATGCAGTGAATTATCCGACGCTTTCATTCAAGGACCGCGTGGTGAGCGTGGCTTTGAGCCGGGCGCGCGAGCTGGGCTATGAAGTGGTGGCCTGCGCTTCAACCGGCAACCTTGCCAATAGCGTAGCGGCCAACGCGGCGTCTGCAGGTCTTACGGCATTTGTTTTCATTCCAAACGACCTTGAGAAGGGTAAAGTGGTGAATTCGCTGATTTATGATGCCAACGTAATTGGTATCAAGGGGCACTATGATGAAGTGAATCGTCTCTGCGCAGAGATTGCCGGTAAACATGATTGGGCATTTGTAAACGTGAATATGCGGCCCTACTATGCGGAAGGCTCCAAGACCCAAGGTTTTGAGATTATGGAACAACTTGGATGGAAGATTCCGCGACACACAGTTGTTCCGATGGCTTCTGGTTCATTACTTACCAAGATCCATAAGAGTTATCAGGAAGCTGTGAAGGTTGGTTTAGTGGACGAGGCCGAATACAGTGTACATGGTGCACAGGCTACGGGTTGTTCGCCAATCAGTCAGGCTTTCAAGGAAGGACAGGATTTTTTCAAGCCAGTTAAACCTGACACGATTGCTAAAAGCTTAGCGATAGGGACGCCGGCCGATGGATTTTATGCATTAAAAGTTTTCAAAGAAACCGGTGCGGCCTCGGATGACGTGACTGATGAAGAGATTCGCGAAGGTATTAAGCTGCTTGCCGAAACCGAGGGTATCTTTGCTGAAACTGCCGGAGGCGTAACCGTTGGCGTCGCTAAAAAACTCATTGCCAGCGGCGCTATCCCTGCCGATGATTCGGCCGTGCTTTGCATCACCGGCAACGGTCTGAAAACGCTCGATGCCGTGGAAAACCATGCGGGTAGCACTCGTGAAATTGCTCCCAGTTTGCGGGAGTTTGAGTCGCTGCTAGATAGCGATAAAGAGCTCGCAGCAGCTACTCAATAAACATTATTATGCCAGTAAATATTCGTATCCCTACGCCGCTTCGTAAGCTCACACATGATGAAGAAGTGGTGGAAACCAGTGCCGAAAACATCGGTCAGGCCATCGCCGACCTTGAAACCCGTTATCCGGGTATTCAGGAACGGTTGCTTGATGAGTCCGGTGAAGTACGGCGCTTTGTCAACGTATACGTTAACGAGGAAGATATTCGTTTTCTCGATAACAAAGACACTGCGATCAAAGATGGCGATGAGGTAAGTATCATTCCCGCCATTGCAGGTGGTTGAGCGCATGCCAGCTAAGAAGACAGCCAAGAAAAAGGCGCCTAAAAAGAGTGCGGAAAAAGAGCAAGAGCGTCTTCGTTTATGGCTGATGTACCCGCCCAAGCACATCACCTCACCGATAGTTTGGGAGTTAATCACTCGGTTTGAATTGAAGGCCAATATTCGTCAGGCTGAAGTGCGCGATGAAATTGGCATTGTTTGCCTCGAGCTCGAAGGTCCACGTTCATCCCTTAAGAAAGCCTCTCAATGGCTTGATCGCCAAGGGGTTAAAGTTGAGCCGGTGGAGATAAGCGTGATTAGCGGCTAACGTGACCGGCGTGGTGACCATTCGGTGGGATGTGCTACCTGCCAAGTTGGCTGAGGTGCGTCGTTTGTCACTATACCCATTCAAGCCAGCCAGCACAGACTTAGACGCTGAGATGACCGCCAATTTGGAGGCCGTTTTTGGAGGTGCCTTCCGTGCTGATAAACCGATAGGCTGCATCGCGGTATTACCTGAGTCAAAACATGGCTGCGCCGCAAGAATCCGTTGGTTTGGCGTGCTTGAGAACGAGCGCGGGCAGGGCGTGGGCGCGCAACTTGTAATCACCGCCCAGCAACACGCCAGCGCCATTGGCCAATCGCTCTGGGCCGATGTACGTGTAAAGGCTATCCCGATTTACGAACGACTCGGGTTTGAGCCGCTGGGCGACTTCTTTGAACTGCCGGAAATCGGCCTGCACCGCGTGATGCGTTGGTGGCCGGCTGGACTCCGTTCTTGAAAAAACGGGCCATTTCGTGTCCTCTCACCACGGCGCGACCCGCCCGGTGATGTTGATCCACGTATCCAGAGACGGCCAACAATTCGGCCCGTACACCCCCGAGGATGTACAGGCCTATTTGGCTGACGGCAGTCTTCTGACTACTGATCTGGGCTGGGTGGAAGGCACAGTTGACTGGGTGCCTCTGCCGCAATTAGTAAGCGGCGGCGCAGCCCCGCCACCTGCCATTCTCGGCATCACCTGCCCTAAATGTGGAGCTGGCTTGGAGGCTGATCAAGTCATCTGTTTGGCCTGTGGGCATAATTTGGATGAACCGGTTGTGGAGGTTGCGGAAGAAGCAAATGTACCGCAAGAGAAGCGGAAGATACCACCTTCATTAACTTACGAAGATGAATTGGCCGATCGATCTTCATTTGTGAATTCTGTGGGGTGGGGTCTCTTAATGGCTGGTTTGATGCCCGTATTCGGTGATGGAGAATGGAAAGTTCCTGCCTGGAAATTCTGGGAATTAGCTGAATGGCAGGCGATGTACAGTATCATCGGACCTGTGGTGGTCGGTGTGATTTTAATAGTTTTGGCGTCAGCTATGCATGGGCGTAATCGAGGTATTGTTGTATTGGTTTTAGGGTTGGCGATGGGGGGCTTGGCCGTGACGGATCCGGAGATTGGGGCTTTTAAGGTGGCGACCCCGGTAGAAGATACATCTACCCCCATTCCGGAGCCATTGTCGTCTGAAGAAGCTGGAGGCACGGTGGATATTCCGGAAAAGGAGATCGAGCTTGTAGATAAAAATGTGTTTTTTGAAAAAATGGGCCTCGAGCCGGATCAGCATTCAACGAGTATCACAGTTTTTTTGGTTGGGTGGCTATTGTTGGCGATTGGGACCAAGTCCAGATATTATCGGACTGATAGTACTATTGCGTATGGAATATCCATGTTGGGGGCGATTGGGATATTAGTATTTATTTTTATGCCTGGGCAATATGGCATGCCTTTTATGGCGGCCATTGATGCAATGAGTAACAATATATTTTTGGGGGTTGGTCTTCTTTTAATGATGGCAATGCTGTTGGGCGCAGCTGTTTTGTGTTTTATAAATACATTAGGTAGGCGGCCTAGCCAAATGAAACAATGGTCTAATTTAGCCGTAACTCTTACCGTTGTTTCCTTGGCTATGCCTGTTTTACCGGCCTGGGGGAAAGTGATCTATGACGAATGCAAGGATGATAATGAGCGAGCAGAAAAACGCCTAGCTTATGTGGAAAGTCAGTTTGGCACAATCTACACGGGGCAACAGGCGACCCAGAAAGATATGGCAATGAATAAGGTCGAGAAGCCGATCAGTGCGGTGATCGCTGCCTCATGCGGTTGGTTGATGGCCGGGGTGAAATATATGGCGTGGGTTGGCGGTATAATGATTTTGCTGCCTTTGGGGGTGATTGAGACGATCTGCGGTACTCGCGAACGGGATAGTGATTTCATGGTATTGCAGCAGTGATGGATTGGTATATTGTTGAGGATGGGGAGGCTGCGGGGCCGTTTAAGGAATCGGAGGTTCGGCGTTGGCTGGGTTCGGGGAAGCTTTCTCCGGAGACGCACGCGACCCATGAAGAGGTGAATGAGTGGAAGCCCTTGTCGGAGTTGTTGCCCGATAATGAAGCGGCCGAAAATCTCCCGCCGGCTTTTTCTCCTGAAGAGCCGATAAGTTTTCCCCTTGAGTCTGATGAGATGGATTCAACGGAATCTCCGGGGGAAACCAATGCCGATCAACCGGATTTGCGGCGTTATCAACCTGCGCAGGAGGAACGTATTCGAAGTTGGGCGTGGACGGTGGTGGGGGCTATGTATTTGGTCGCATTCTTTTGGCCCACTGAATTATCTGATGGAATGGGCGTGGTGAATTTCCAGTTCGCGTGGGCCATGGAAAATCTTTCGTGGTCGGCGATTCCATTGATGGTTTGGCCGGCGGTGGCCGGCTTGGGGGCGATCGGTACGGGGTGGGTATTGCGCGGTCGATGGCGGGCAGTTTTTGGCGCAATATTGTGTCTCTCTCCCTTGGTTCTGGTGTTTCTGGTGGGGGGCGATGGCTTTGTGAAAATCGTGGAGGCGCTCGGCACTTTGGAGGGTGTGGATATTACTGATAAAGAATCGGTCGATCAGGCGGCTGAAAAGGGTAAACATTTCATGAGTGGAGTGCTCGGGGTGTTTGCGGCGATGGCGTTAGGGATGGTTTTGATTGTCGGAGGCGCGCTGTCTGTTTATCTGATGCTTTTGTTGACGCCGCCGACAGTGCGTCATTTGCGGCCTAACTCATCGGGAGCTTATTACTTCGGTTTGGTCGGCGGCGTCATTCTATTTATCTTTCAACTAGTGTTACTGATCCTTTCGCTTTTGTCATTTATGGGTAGCGTCCTGTTTGGATTGGGGCAGGTGTTGGCGATGGGGATGCAGATGGCTGCTGTGATCATTGGTTTCTTAAATGCGCCCAGCCGACCTCCCAAGGAATCCACCCGGCGCGCATTGTGGTCGGCGGGCTTGGGGTTTGGCGGATTGATGGTTTACCTATTCTGCCTGTTGGTTGTGCCGCTGATTGAAGGAGAGGTGCAGGCTGTCTTGGGCATGTATGTTTTCAAGGCATTTTTGGGATTCACAGCGGCAGCGTTGATTTTGCCGCTCGTGGTGATGGATCTTTGGTTGGGGCGGGCACAGGCAACGCCGCAAAACGATTGACCATGAACTGCTTTTCCCGCAAATACACCGCGCATGAATGAGGCTGAGGGTAACGAGGGGTTGAAGGATTTTATCCGCGATCGCGTGCAGGCGGATTTGGCGGCGGGGAATTATCCCGGCGTGGTCACACGGTTTCCGCCGGAGCCCAATGGGTATCTACATCTTGGCCACGCGAAATCCATCTGCCTGAATTTCGGCATAGCGCTGGAGAATGACGGCATCTGCAATCTGCGCTTTGATGACACCAATCCGGTGAAGGAGGACACGGAGTATGTCGATTCGATCACCGAGGATGTGAAGTGGCTGATCGATGGCTGGGCGGATTCGGTGCTCTCGGAGAAAACTTTTTTTGCCTCGGATTATTTTGAGCAGTTGTATGGCTACGCGGTGCAATTGATTCAGGACGGCAAGGCGTATGTGTGTGAGCTGCAGCCGGACGAGTGGGAGGAATACCGCGGCGTGCCGGAGAAGCCCGGTAAGGAAAGCCCCGGCCGGAGCCGGTCGCCGGAGGAGAATCTCGCGCTCTTCGAGCGCATGCGGGCGGGGGAATTTGCCGATGGCGAAAAGACGCTGCGCGCCAAGATCGATATGGCCTCGCCGAATCTGCACCTGCGCGACCCGGTGATCTATCGCATCCGCCATGAGGAGCACCACCACGCCGGTGATCAATGGTGCCTCTATCCGATGTACGATTTCACGCATTGTCTCTCGGACAGCATTGAGGGCATCAGTCACTCTATCTGCACGCTGGAGTTTGAGGTGCATCGGCCATTGTACGATTGGGTGCTGGATAATCTGCCGGTGCCGCAGCCGCGCCCGCATCAGCACGAGTTTTCACGCCTGAACCCGACCTACATGGTGATGAGCAAGCGCAAGCTGCTGCAGTTGGTGGAGGACAATCATGTGTCCGGCTGGGATGATCCGCGCATGCCGACCATCGCGGGCTATCGCCGGCGCGGTTTCACGGCCTCGGCTATTCGCAATTTCTGCCAAGGCGTGGGCGTGACCAAGTACAAGGGGGTGACCGACGTCAGCCTGTTGGAAAACGCCATTCGCGAGGAGCTGAACAAAACCGCCGAGCGCCGGTGCGCGGTGTTGGATCCGCTGGAGGTGGTGATTGAAAATTATCCGGAAGGAGAATCCGAGGAACTGGAGGCGGTGAACAATCCCGAGGACGAAGCCGCTGGGAAACGCTCCGTGCCTTTTGGGCGTCGGTTGTTTATTGAACGTGCGGATTTCATGGAGGATCCGCCTAAGAAATTTTTCCGGCTTGGGCCCGGTCGCGAGGTGCGACTGCGCTACGCCTATTTCATCACCTGCCAGAGTGTCGAGAAAGATGCGGACGGTAACATCACCCGGCTCATTTGCACCTACGATCCCGAAACTCGCGGCGGCCACGCGCCTGATGGTCGCAAGGTGAAGGGGACCATTCACTGGGTGTCAGCCCGGCACGCAGTCGACGCGGAAATCCGACTGTACGAACACCTGTTCACCCAGGAAAATCCGAGCGATGTGCCAGATGGGATGGATTGGAAAGAATTGCTCAATCCGGAT
>Ga0208624_1000817_pt1 | contig 15469 bp, 14 predicted proteins | sample Knorr_S23_td_DCM_FD_185607 | JGI IMG/M metagenome (GOLD analysis project Ga0208624, IMG submission 185607) | Marine microbial communities from Southern Atlantic Ocean transect - Knorr_S23_td_DCM_ad_71m_LV_A (SPAdes) (version 2) | ecosystem: Environmental > Aquatic > Marine > Oceanic | place...
GTAATGGCCCGGCTCCTCCTCAGTTTTCTGGCCTTAGCCACCGGCGCCTATGCGGCCACCCTCACCGCGACGCTGAAACCCGCCACGGTCAATCTCGGCAAGAGCGCCACCCTCACCCTCGTTTGCGAAGGCGGCATTGCCACCACCGTGGAGCAAACCGCCGCCGCCCGTAATTTGGCCCTCTCGTTTGTCGACAGTACAAAATCCATCGACATCGTGGGCGGCGATACCCGTGAATCCACCACGTTCACCTATCAGGTCACCCCACGGGTCGCCGGCCGATTCGCTGTACCGGCTTTCAAGGCCATGGTTGGCAACCGGGAAATCCGCAGCGACGCCATTATCCTTACTGTGCTCGATACAGATGGCAACAACACCCCCAAGAACATCGCTAAGACACCGCCCCCCGCGTTGTTGCGCGTACACACCACCGCCACCAAGGTGTACGCCGGTCAGGTTTTCCCTGTTTCCATGGAACTGCTCGCCCAAGGCCTTCGACAATCCCACTTACCCGTGCCCCAACTGGTAACCGAGGGCATCCGCTTCACACGTATCCGGCCAGAGTACCGCCAAGCCAGCGCGCGTTCCCTCAAGGGGATACTCTACCAAAACGTGTTTTTATTTGAAACCGGCGCCGTGGCCATGAAGCCCGGAAAGCTGAAACTAATCTTCGAGCTGGACGTCATCGTCATGGATTACCGGCAGGATGTATTTGGCCGGCAACGCAACCTGCATCTCACCAGCGACCCCATTCCGATTGACGTGTTACCCTTGCCCACCAACGGGCAACCGGAACATTTCACCGGCGCGGTGGGGCAATACCAAATGACCGCCACCGTGGAACCCAATCGTGCTCAAGTGGGCGACCCCATGGAGCTGCGCATCAGCCTCGCGGGTAAGGGCACGCTGGACAACACGCCAGTGCCCGAGCCGGCTGCGTGGCAGGGATTCAAAACACATCCGGCCACCAGCGAAGTCGAATACACTGACCTACGCCACCTCAGTTCCCGCAAGCAATTCAAACGAATGATCATCCCCACCGATCCGCAGATCACCCATGTGCCAGCCCTGCAGTTCAGCTTTTTTGATCCGGGTACCGAGCAATATGTCACCCTGACCGCGCCGCCTACGCCGGTGAAAATCACCGGCAGCACACCGCCACCCAATCCGCGTGGTGATCCGCCGGGCCTAAATGGACTGACCCCGGCTGATGATACGCCAGCCATCCAAACCATCCGCCATTCCCCGGGGCGCTTGGCCCAAATGCAGCCGCCCTTGATCGCCCGCCCCTGGTTTCTGGCCATTCCCGGCGTGAGCTTGCTGGCGTTCCTCTTGGCCTTCGGCTGGCGGCAGCGGGTTGAATATTATGAGGCCCACCCGGAAGCCGTGCGCCGCCATCATGTGCGCCGCCTCACCCGCAATACCCTGCGCCAACTGCAGTCCGATGGCAGCCGGAAAAATGCCGCTGAGTTTTATGAAGGCGTGCAGTTGATCCTGCGCGAGCAAATCGGCCTTGCCACCGATCAACCGGCCGCCGGGCTCACTGCCAATTCCATGCTCGCCGCGCCGCTGGATCTTCCCAAGGAAGCGCAGGCCGCGCTGGCCCGTTTACTGGAGCAGGAGGAAGTCACCCGATTTAGCGGCGCCATTGCCACGCCCAATGTGGATGCGGCGCTCAACGACCTGAACTGTGTCCTGCGTGCCCTGAAATGAAGTGGCTCGGTTTCATCCTGTGCCTGAGCAGCGTGTTGGCGTGGGCCGAGGACCGGGCGTTATCCCCTTTCGAACAGGGCAACCAAGCCTTTGATGAGGGAAGGTTTGCAGAGGCTTGGGATCATTACTCGGTCCAGCTTGAGAGCGGCCATGTCTCGCCACCGCTTCATTTCAATCTCGCCACTGCCGCGCTGCACAACGGTCATTTGGGCCGGGCCATTTATCATTTGCGAATCGCACAAACCCTGAAACCACGCGATTCGGACATCACCCAAAACCTCAAAATCGCCCGCGACGAAGTCCATAACGGTACCCCGCCGAAGGCCGGCACTTGGCACCGGCTCACCGGTTTCCTCAATGCCGACGAATGGGCGCTGCTGGCCGCGCCGCTCCTCACTGGCTGGCTGCTTTGGCTGGCCCTGATTTATTGGCAGCCGGAGGCGCGCCCCAAGGCGGCAGTGTTCCGGCCCATTCTCGGGGTCTTGGCTCTGGCCCTGATGGCCGTTGCCCTGCTGGCTTGGAAGAGCGAAGCCAATAACGATTGGGGCGTGATCAGCGGTGAGACGCAGGTTCGGTTCGGGCCAGTGGAACAATCGCCTGATCAATTCAAATGGTTTGACGGCACGGAAGTGCAGATTAGCCGGCGCCATCAGGATTGGTTCTTGGCACGGGATGTCACCGGACGCCAAGGCTGGGTGCATGCCAATGTGCTGCTCACGCCGAAAGGGTGAGGAATAAACGTTGACCGGTGCGAGGCGGAGTCTAGCATTCCAGCACGCCATGAAACGCTTGTTGCGATTCCTCTGTTTGGCCTCGGCTTTGCCCGGCATTTCTCTGCTGGCCGATGGCATCACCCTCGCTCCCGCCGATGGCCGCATTGATGTGAAGATCGGCGGCGACCTGTTCACGAGCTACCATTTTCGCGGAGTGCCCAAACCGGCCCTCTATCCCGTGCGCTGGATTGATGGCACGGGCATGACGCGACGGTTTCCAATGGAGAAGGCGCTGCCTGATGAATCGGACGATCACGTACATCATCGCAGTGTGTTCTGGGGGCATCGCCATGTGAAAAGTGCCGACGGCACGGTGCATGATTTCTGGGGCGAAAACACAAACAGCGGCAAACAGGTCACCTACGGCATTGAGGTCACTAAAGATAACCGGATCTATTCCAAAACCAAATGGGTGAGCAAAACGGGCAAAACTATCGCCACGGATTTTCGCAAGATCGGTTTTGCCACCAACAAAGCCGGCCGGTTCATTGATTACGCCATCACCATTAAAGCTTCCGAAGGTGATATTGTGCTGCAGGATGACAAGGACGCCGGTATGGGTTTTCGCGTGCCGGATACCATGTGTGTTTCCCCGCACGGCACGGCCAAGGTGGAGGCCGAGGGTTACATGCTCAACAGCGGAGGCCACACCGGCGGCGATTGCTGGGGCAAACGCGCCAAGTGGATTTCTTACTCTGGCAAGGTGAAGGACAAGCTGCTGGGCATTGCCATGTTTGATCATCCGGAAAACCCGCGCCACCCCACCAACTGGCATGCCCGATCCTACGGCCTATGCAGCGCGAATATTTTTGGCAAACGCCACTTCGAACGGTTGCCCGACAAGACCGCAGGCAATTACATCCTAAAGAAGGGCCAATCGCTCACCTTTCGCTACCGCCTCTACTGGCATGCGGGCAAGGGCGAGGCCAAGAAAATCGAGGCGCAATACCGCGAATGGGTTGCCGCCGCCCCAAAAAAACCTTAACCTCAAACCAGATTCATTATGAACAAACAAACACGTCGTAACTTTCTCAAAACCTCCCTATACGCCGGTACCACGGTGGCCTGGACCGCCAAGAGCTGGGCTCAGGTGAAGGGTGCCAACGAAACGCTGCGCTGCGCCACCATCGGCTTTCGCGGCCGCGGCAACAGCCACATTGGTTCCATTAAAGGCATGCAACAGCGCGAACAAGGCGTGAAGCTCACCGCCCTGTGTGATGTCGACAAAAAGGTACTCGAAGCCGGCGCAGCCAAACACAAAGTCGCTGGCTATCAAGACATCCGCGTGATGCTTGAAAAGGAGGAACTCGACGTGGTGACTGTGGCCACCCCGAACCACTGGCACAGCCTCGCCGCCATCTGGGCTGTCCAGGCCGGCAAGGATGTTTACGTGGAGAAGCCCGTGAGCCACAACGTGTGGGAAGGCCGCCAGCTGGTGAACGCCGCCCGGAAGTACAAGAAGATTGTCCAAACCGGCACACAAGCTCGCAGCTCCAAGTGCATTCAGGATGCCGTGCAATGGGTGCAGGCCGGTAACCTCGGTAAGATCAAGGTCTCCCGGGGTCTTTGCTACAAGCGCCGCGGCAGCATCGGTGATATCCCGAGTACAAAGGATGTGCCGCGCGAGGTGGATTACGATCTCTGGCTCGGCCCGGCCCCCAAGAGACCCCTCACCCGCGAACGCCTACATTACGACTGGCACTGGATGTGGGATTACGGCAATGGCGACCTCGGCAACCAAGGTATCCACCAAATGGACATTGCCCGCTGGTTCCTCGGCGACATGGAACTTTCTCCACGCGTCTGGAGCGTCGGCGGACGGCTCGGATACGAGGATGATGGCGAAACCGCCAATACGCAGGTCATTTATCATGACTACGAATCAGCCCCGCTCATCTTCGAGGTGCGCGGTCTAGGCGTGAAGAAAGGTTCCGGCTCCCGGCCCACCTACCGCGGCGGCAGCGTGGCGGTGTTCGTGGAATGCGAAAAAGGCTGGGTCGCCGTGCGCAGCTACGGCGCCGTGCAGGCCTACGACAACGACAACAAGTTGATCAAGGAATTCAAGGGCGGCGGCGATCACTTCGGTAACTTCATCCAGGCTGTCCGCAGCCGGAACCCGAAGGATCTCAACGCCGATATCCTCGAAGGCCACCTCTCCAGCGCCCTTTGCCACACCGGCAACATCAGCCATCGCGTCGGCAAAGACGCTAGCGTGGAGGATATCCGCGATGTGGTGAAAAAGGACGACAGCGCGCTGGAAGCCGTCGACCGCATGATCGATCACCTCGCCGTGGCAAACGAAGTGGACCTCAAAGCCACCCCGCTCACCCTCGGCCCGGCCCTCACAATGGACACCAAGGCCGAGACCTTCAACGGCCACGCAGCCGCCAACAAGCTGCTCACCCGCGAATACCGCAAACCATACGTGGTGCCGGAAATCAAGCTCTAGAGCTCCGGGAAACAATCAAAACAAGAAGGGACGAGTTTTACCTCGTCCCTTTCTTTTTGTGTTGGGTTAAAGCTGAACTACAGACGTCCTTCATCGGCATCGATGAAATCCACAAAACACTGGATATCATCCCGATCACCCATTCCGGCATCCGCCTTGCGCATCGCTAGGCGCTCGCGTAATTCCGTGTTTGTTTCATCTGCGCCATAATTCAGCACAGCGTCATTGAAAAGTTCCTTGGTAGATTCATCGGCCTCGACGTTTTCGCGGACCCAATCACACACCTGGCCGTCGGTGGCGGTCGCCTTCACCACGGCCACAAACTCATCCGCCTCCAATCCGGCCTTCTCCAACCATTTGGCATCAAACCCTTTATGGAGGTAGTTCGGCTGATAATCCTCATGAAGTTGCCCGGCCTCTGAAAGCCGGATTTTATCAATGAAACGGGGCAAATAAGCCCAGCCGGACATTCTCTCCCGCGGGCTGCGGGGATACACGGTTGCACTCACGAGAGAATCATTTGCCCGCGGCCATGGCCTGTCAACCCTATGGTGAAACGACTAATGAATTTCGTTATTGACAGGATTTCCTCACAAACGATTATCCGCCCGTCGACCCCAACTGTCACAACCCAAGCACAGGTATCCTATGTCTGAATCAGAAACCCCTGAAATTAATCCCAAAGAATCTGCTCCGCAGGTCGATCATGTCGAGGATCAACTCGCCTTGATCCAAGAGCTCGAACACAAACTAAAACTCCTCCGCTGGGGCCTTTTCATCGGCGTCTTGGCAGTCATGGCCCTCGGCATTAGTAACATCTGGAAAACCACCAAAAAGGCCGCCGAACCCGCCGTGGAAGTGTACAACGAGGCCAAGGAAACCTACGAAGAGGTACAGGGAAAAATCGATGGCGCCAAAGATGTATATGATGACATTGCCCCCGATGTAGAGAAAGCTTACGGCACGCTCTCGGCATTGGTGAATCCCGACGACACTTCGGATGAACTTCAAACGGAGTTCAAGGAACAATATGAGAACCGAATCAAACCGGCTGCTGAAGATTTGGCCAAACACATCTTGGTCGACCTTCAAGGCCAAGCTATGGAAAAATTCTCGGAAATTTCCAGTGAATCCGATGCAATTATGTTGGGTGCGCGTGATGAGCTACACACACTCACCAACAGCATTCCAGATATGGTAACCAAGGCCATTAACAATACATTGGTTAAAACCATCAACTCACGGGAATCCAAAATGCGGGAAATGTTTCCCAAGCTGACCAAGGAGAAACAAATAGCTGTCGCTAGCCGACTCTCAAACCTTTCCAGTGTACAGGGAGATAAAATCTTCTTGGCCCTGTTCCACGAACACGTCAGCGAACTCGGTCAGATCAATGATTCATTGAGTAAGATCTCCGCCACCGAAACCGCCGGCGCTCAAGCTGGCGGCCTCACCGGCGATGTACAATCCAACCTAGCCCTTCTCTCGGCTGTGTTGAGCATCGTGAAAAAGGAATACGAAACCGAAGTTGAGCCCAAAACCCCTGAGAGCTCAGACACTAACGAATAACCCCAAATTTTCCTGATATCATGAGCAAAGAAGAATCCAACTCATACAGCCCTGCTGAACAATATGTAGCTGACACAGTCTCCCGGATGCAAAAGTCCGTGCAGACCACCATGATTGTTGCCGCAGTGATCCTGATCATAGAAATCGCGTATTTCTCGATCCTGAACAATAAAATTGCCGAAGGACTCACTGCGATTCCGGATATGGTGGAAGCCTACCAAGATGATTTTGATAAAATCAACGATATGGCCGGCAAAATCCCGGAGATTGGCACGTACTCCAACGAGATTGCCAAGGCGCAAACTATCTTGGACGGCATTAACGGCGCTGAGGGCACCACAAATGTTGCTGGTCGGATCACTGGGATGATCGTCCATGAAATCCGCACTCAGGAAAACATGATCGCTCAATACTCCTCGGAGTTGCTTCAAGAAAACTTGGGCAACCTCCCCGAGTGGGTTCAGGCGCAAATCCCAAAGTACAGCGGCCGGTTACAGGAAAGAGCTGATCTCTGGATCAACCAGTTTTGTGTCGCTTCTAGCGATGAACTGGGGGCCACCTTTGACACCTTCCTCGAAAGCAATGGCGACCAGATCCGGGCCTTCTCCGAAGCCACCGATGATGAACTGGCCCTCGAGAAACTGGATGAAGAGTTGACCACCCAAATCGCCGTGTTTATGGGCACAACCAGCCTGGAAAACTACGGCACACTGGAGGAGCAATCAGACCTTTTCCTTTCCCGTTTGAAGGCAGCCAACGAACTGCTCAAGCCATTGGCCAATAAGAAGACTGAAGAACTCACCGAGGACGAACGCCAACTGCGCCGCGCCATCGGGATCTTCATGAACCGGGTTGATGAGGTAAATCTCAACAAATAAATTACCCCCGCTATTTCACGGCCCCGGCAACGGGGCCTTTTTTTGTGCCTTGGTCAAATCGCCGGCTTGGGGTAAACGTCCGACGTGAGCGATGCTCCAGAAACCTTGGGTCTTATTGCCGGCAATCGTTCCCTGCCGCTGGTGCTGGCCCGTGAAGCGCGAGATGCCGGCGTGCAACGACTGGTGGCCGCCGCTTTCGAAAAGGAAACCGATCCCCACCTCGAGGCGTTGGTGGATGAGATGGAATGGCTTCGCGTCGGCCAGCTCGGAAAATTGGTGGAGGTGTTCCAGAAGCACGGCGTCACCCAATGCGTGATGGTCGGCCAAATTGCGCCTAAGAATCTGTTTGATCTGCGGCCGGATTTGCGCGCGCTCAAGCTGTTGACTTCGCTAAAGGAAAAAAACGCCCACTCAATTTTTGGTGGTATCGCGGATGAATTGGCCAAGGACGGCATTACGCTGATCGAAGCCACGCCCTGGCTGCAGCCCGCCATGCCGCAGACCGGCTTTCGACTTGGGCCTGAACCCGATGCCCCCCTGCAGGCCGATATCGAATATGGCCTGCGTATTGCCAAGGAGGTGAGCAAGCTGGAGATCGGCCAATCGGTGATCGTCAAAGAAGGCACGGTACTGGCCGTGGAAGGCTTTGAGGGTACGGACCGCTGCCTGCAGCGCGGCGGGGAACTGGCCGGAAAAAATGGCGGCGCGGTGGCGGTGAAGGTGGCCAAGGAGAACCACGATTTGCGCTTCGATATTCCTTGCCTCGGCGAAAGGACTCTGGAAACCTGCGCCTCCGCCGGCATTCGGGTGATTGCCTTTGAGGCCGGCCGTACATTGTTGCTGGATCGCGAGGCTGTGGAGGCACTCGCTCAACGCCACCGGATTACCGTTACCGCTGTTTGACGCATCATGCTGAATTCATTTGAACTGCTCGGATACATTTCCGCCGACTTAAGCAACCGCATCCTGTCCGACTCGGCCGAAGACAACCGCGAAGTGTACGATGCCACCCTCGCCGGCGTGGCCAAGCTCCGCCGCATGCGACCACAGTTTCTGAAGAGCCAGCCCAAGCCTGCGCGCCACAAGCTGATGATCGAATCGCTGAAGCGCCCGGCTTTCGAGGAAGTAGCCTCTCAACTTTTGCGCGGTTGGTTGATCAAGCACCAACAAGAGATGCTCACGCAGTTTCTCGATGCCCTGAAAATCGAGCACGAAGACGGCGTGGTGGAGGATTTGCCGGAGACCATCACCGATGATGCTCTGGAATCAGCGATCAGCGGTCTCTTGGCCCAGCATGACAAGGAAATCGTGATCCTTTACCTTCACGCATTCCATAGCATGAACGACGCAGGCTGGAGCAATCTGGAAACGGCACTGGACTCGGACGAGCGGATCCAATTCTTCTAAAGGCCCGTTTCGGCCATTTTTTTTCAAAAAATGGCTTTTATCCGCCCTCAGCATCAGTATTCTATCGCGCCTTCCAGTAGGGATTATTTGCAAATGGAACCTCAAGGCGATATCGCTCTCATTGGTCTGGCCGTTATGGGCCGGAATTTGATTCTAAATATGAACGACCACGGCTTCACCGTCGTGGCCTACAATCGTACCGCCGCCAAGGTGGATGAGTTTATGGCCGGCGAAGCGGCTGGCACAAATATCATTGGAGCCCGCTCCATTCCGGAGATGGTCGCCAACCTCAAACGCCCGCGCCGCGTGATGATGCTCGTGAAGGCTGGTCAGCCCGTGGATGACTTTATCGATCAGCTCCTCCCCTATCTGGAGCCCGGTGACATCATTATTGATGGCGGCAACTCCCTTTACGAGGACAGCATTCGCCGCACGAAATATGTGGAATCGCGCGGCCTGCATTTCATTGGCACAGGCGTTTCCGGCGGGGAAGAAGGCGCCCGCACTGGCCCATCCATCATGCCCGGCGGCTCCGAAGCGGCCTGGCCTTATGTGAAAAATATTTTCCAAGCCATCTCCGCCAAGGTGGAAGATGGCGCTCCTTGCTGTGACTGGGTGGGAGCCAATGGCGCCGGCCATTATGTAAAAATGGTGCACAACGGCATTGAGTACGGCGATATGCAGTTGATCTGCGAAGCCTACAATCTCATGAAAAACGGCCTCGGCATGAGCGCCGAAGAAATGCACGCCGTGTTCAAGGAATGGAACGAAGGCGACCTCGACTCCTACCTTATTGAAATCACCCGCGATATCCTCGGCTACAAAGATGAAAACGGCGGACCGCTCGTCGAAAAAATTCTAGATACAGCCGGCCAAAAAGGCACCGGCAAATGGACCGTCATCAATTCCGCCGAGCTTGGCATGCCCACCACCTTAATTGCCGAAGCCGTATTTGCCCGCTGCATTTCCGCACTCAAGGATGATCGCATCAAGGCCTCCACCAAATTGCGCGGGCCCAAGCCCGCCATCACCCGTGACAAGGCGAAGTTCATCGAGGACATCCGTTGCGCCTTATACGCCTCCAAGATCGTCAGCTACGCCCAAGGGTTCATGCTTATGCGTGCGGCCGCCAAGGAGTACGGCTGGAAACTCAACTACGGCAACATCGCCCTCATGTGGCGCGGCGGCTGCATTATTCGCAGCGCTTTTCTCGGCAAGATTAAGGATGCCTACGATAAGCATCCGCGCCTGCAAAACCTATTGCTCGACACCTTTTTCAAGCGCGCCATTCGCCACAGCCAAAAGGGTTGGCGCAATGTCGTCGCCGTAGCCGCCAAGCGCGGCATCCCCGTGCCCGCAATCAGCACGGCACTGGCGTTTTTCGACAGCTACCGCACCGAGCAATTGCCTGCCAATCTACTGCAGGCGCAGCGGGATTATTTCGGCGCGCACACCTATGAGCGGATCGATAAACCGCGCGGTGAATTCTTCCATACCAACTGGACCGGACGAGGTGGCGACGTATCTTCCTCTACCTACAACGCCTAACCATGAGTGATCCCGCACAGGTGTTACGCGACTTTGCGCCATCCAAGGAATTCTTCGTCGGCATTGATTCGGATGGCTGCGTGTTTGATTCCATGGAAATCAAACATCAGGAATGTTTTGCCCCGATGTTCATCAAGCACTACGCGCTGCAGGCAGCCAGCAAATACGCCCGCGAAGTGTGGACCTTTGTGAACCTCTACTCCAAAACGCGCGGCTGCAACCGTTTCCACGCCGTTATTCGCGCGCTTGATTTACTGCGAACCCGAAAGGAAGTACAGGCGCGCGGCGTGGAGGTGCCCAGTTTCCCTGCCCTGCTCGAATGGGTGGAACGCGAAACCAAACTCGGCAATGCCACGCTGGATGCTGAAGTGGCCGGCGGCAATGAAGCTCTCGTCCCGATCAAAATCTGGAGCGATGAGGTGAATGTCACCGTAAAGGACATCGTGCACGGCGTGCCGCCCTTTCCGCTCGTGCGCGAAACTCTGACTCAAGCCAATGCGCAGGCTGATTGCATGGTGATTTCACAAACGCCAGTGGACGCCCTTGAACGCGAGTGGAACGAAAATGAAATCCGCCAATTTGTGCAGATTATTGCCGGCCAGGAAATGGGAACCAAAACCGAGCATCTCGCCTTCGCCGCCAAAGAAAAATACGCAGCCGACAAGGTCCTAATGATCGGCGACGCTCCCGGCGACCACAAGGCCGCCGCTGCCAATGAAGCTCTGTTCTTCCCCATAAATCCCGGTAATGAGGAAGCCAGTTGGGAACGCCTCCACAACGAGTCCTTGGAGAAGTTTTTCGCAGGCTCTTTTGCGGGTGAATACCAACAACAGTTGCTGGATGAATTTGAGGGCTATCTGCCCGAAAATCCAAGCTGGGTTTAATCCTCCTCCGCCGGAGCTTCCTCGCTGGGCTCCCGATCACTGAGTTGTGTCAAACGCGCCTGCTCCACCTGCAGTCGGAACGTTTGTTCCACGCGCAATTCGTATCGGCCCAGCTCCAGCACATCGCCAACCTTGGGAAAGGATCCCAGTCGTTTGGTGATCAGGCCGCTCACGGTAGTCACACCTTTCTCATCACAATCTTCGCCGGTCAACTCCGCCAGTTCATGCAACGGCATGGTGCCTTGAATGGACCAGGTGACCTTATCCAGCTTCTCGAACATCGGCTGTTCGTGATCAAACTCGTCCTGAATCTGACCAACCAGTTCCTCCAAAATATTTTCCAGTGTCACCATTCCCACCGTGTCGCCATACTCATTGACCACCAGGGCGAAGTGCAGTTTGCGCTCGAGGAAAATCTGCATCAACCCTTCCAGACGCGCAGTTTCCGGGGCGTAAACCAAGTCGCGGGAAAACGGCTCCAGTTCCGTGGCCGTTTTTGCCGTGCGCCGTTGTGCATACAAATCCTTGATGTGCACCACGCCCACCGTTTCATCGATATTGCCTCCTGAGCACAATGGAAACCGCGAGTGCCGAGTACGCTCGGCCAGTTCGAGGCAATCCTCAATACTGGATTCGGTATTTAACCCCTCAATCTCGCGGCGAGGCCGCATCACATCCCGCGCAATCCGGTCCTTGAGATCAAACGCATTCAACACCAGATCCCTGCGAAACTGATCCTTATCCGAGCCATCGCCGGCCGCCCCGATCATCATTCGTAATTCCTCCTCGGAATGCGTATGCCCATGCTCATCCGCTTCACCCAGCCCCACCTTTTTCAACAGCCACAACGCCCAGTTGTTCAGTAGCCAAATGAATGGGTACATCGTCCAGTAAAACCACCGGAGCGGATAGGCAATCCATAATGAGGTCTGTAGGGAGCGCTGAATAGCTACCCATTTAGGCGCCATCTCGCCCACCACAATGTGCAGGATTGTGATGACACCAAAGCCGACTCCGTAGGAAATGGTGTGCCGCCAATGCTCATCCGCCAACAGCATTCCGCCATCTATATTCAGATTATAAACCGGCTCCAACAGTTTATCGAAAATCGGATGCCCTACAAAACCCAAGGCCAAACTGGCAATGGTGATGCCCAGCTGGCAGGCACTCAGATAGGCATCGAGGTTGGCTAATAAATGCCGGGCCATTTTTGCGCGCCGATGCCCTTTGGACGCCATCGGCTGCAGCTGGGTATCGCGTACCTTTACTAGCGCGAATTCCGCCGCCACAAAGAATCCGTTCAGCAACACAAGGAACGCAACCGCCAAGCAAAGGCCCAATATCTCCATTATCTCACCGACAGCCATCAGACTTTCACCTCTCCAAATACCACCTTAAGAATATCCGGCAGGCTCACCATACCCAGTTCACGGCGGCGTTTGTCCAAAATGATAACCACTCGCTGGCCGGAACGTTGCATCACTTGCAGGAGCGATTGTAACCGGATGTCTTCGTCCTGATACAAAGTGGATTCTAAGAAATCCCCCACCGGCCGTTGCCAATCTGTTTCCGGCAGAAAAATCAGGCGGCGCAAATTTACCACCCCCGCAATGCGGCGGCGCGAGCCGCTTTCAGTCCACACCGGCAAACGCGTGTAGGGCTCCACGCTGTGATTCCTCACGAGGTCCGCCACGCGATCTTCCGATTTGATTTCCGGTAGTTCATCAAACGGCTTAGCCAATTCGCGCACAGGAATTTTTTGCAGATCCAGCACACGATCAATCATCACGCGCTCGTCATTGCTCAGGCTCTGACCGCTTTCGGTCATCAATTGCCGCAACTCTTCGCGACTGCCAAACAGGTTACCCCGGCGCCTACCTCCCACCGGCGCAAACAACAACACCTCCGAAACATTCTTGAGTAACTCCACCAGCGGGCTGAGTAATAATTCAACCCAGTTGTAGATGCCGGATAATATCACACACAAACGGGTGGCGTATTTGCGGAAAACCATTTTAGGCAATAACTCGCAAACGGTGTAGAACAGCAAACAGCCAGCCAAAAACGCCAACCAAAAAATAGCCGCCGTTTGCGTTGGGCGCAGCAGCTCGTTGTAGCCCTTTACGTCGATCCAGCAGGCCAGTCCGTATAACCCCACCAACCCCAGAATAACGTTGGCCATGGTGTTGCCCACCAGAATCGTCCATAGTGTATCTTCGGGTTGATCCAAATGCTCCAGCAACCGGGCGGCACGCGCATTGCCTTCACGCGCCATGCGCCGCAACCGTAGCCGGCTTAGCTCCACGAGTCCTGTCTCCAGGCCCGAAAGGAAAAATGAAAGGCCCGCGCATAATGCGCCTAAACCCAACAAGCTCCATTCCAAAGAGGTCATCATTTACCTCCCTTCGTTTTGGCTAACACCTCGAGTACTCGCCGGCCGTCCGCGCGCGTTACTCGAAAGATCAACCCGCTGAATTCCACCTCGGTATCCACCGCCGGAATGGCATCGAGCCGGGAAGTTATCAATCCGCCAATGGTATCCACACCCGGCGCGCGCTCGAGCGCCGGGTATTCGCGGCGGAAGTCCTCCAGCCACACGTTACCCGTCATCCGCCAGCGACCTTCCCCTTGTTCTTCAAGAACGAATTGGGACTCATCTCCCTCCCGACGCAGTCCGCCCACGATGTCCGCCAAAATATCCTCCAGCGTCACCAAGCCCGCCGTGGTGCCGAATTCATCGAGCACGATCGCCATGCTGTGTGTCTTGTTTTGAAAACTCTTGAGTAACTCTAGTAAATTCATTTCCTCGGGCACAAAGGAGGGAAAGTCTATAACCTCCACCATGTCCACCTCTGGGTCCGCCAAAAGTTTGGGCGTGTTCAAAATGCCCACGATGCTATCAGGGCTTTCGCCGTACATCGGCAATCGACGATGTTGATGTTTACGCGCGGCCAGCAACATTTCCTGTACACTTAGGTCGTGCGGAATGCTGGCCATTTGTGATCGCGGCCGCATCAAATCCCCCACAGTACGCCGGTCCAGATGGGTGATGCTGAGAATGATTTCCTTTTCTGACATACCCAGCGTACCGGATTGCCAGGCCAACTCGAGCAGTTCGCGGTATTCCTCATCGGATAAGGCCGGTAATGGCTGAATGGATTTCGGCACCAACCGGAGCAGTTGATTATTCACCGCCTGCGCCACTCGGCGCACTGGCCCGGTGAGTTGCACCAACCAAAGCATTACCGAAGCCACGCGCGGTGCCCACGCTTCTGGCCGGCGAACGGCCAATGTTTTAGGGACGATTTCTGAAAACAAAATCAAACCAGCCGCCAGTAGAAAACCCATTAGGGCAAAGCGATCGGGATTAAGTTTCCAACCCAGCACCAGTGCCACGGCAATCACTGCGCCATGCGCCAAGGTGTTACCCAGCGTCATGGTCGCGAGTAAATCCTGCGGAGATGCCAGTAGTTTTCGGATAAAAACACCGTGCTCGGGCTGGTGTGCGGTGATCTGGCGCAGACGCCATTTCCCCAGCGTGAGCAAGGCAGTTTCCGCGAGGGCAAAGAAGAAGGCCACGCCGGTAAAACCCAGCAGCAGAATCAGTTCAGTATACCACTGCATGCTTATGGAGCCGCGCTAGTTCAGGATCATGTTGCGCCGCAAAAAAGTGGGCACATCAAGATCCTCGCCATCATGGAGGTTTGGCTCGCCCTTGTCAAAGCGCCCCTTGGAGATCGGCACGAGCGGCAGTTGTTGTTGCTGAAAATCACGGGTGGAGGCCGGTTGATTTCTGACCGGTTTGGGCATGGAAATTTGCAGAGGTTCTGGCTTTGGAGCGACGGGCAAAACCGTCTTCACCGGCATACGCGGCATCAACACCATCGCTCCCATTCCCTTGCCCATGGCGTTATCCACATGAACACCGAGGATCACCTTCGCTCGAGCCATCGTTGCCTTGAGGTGCGCCACAAACTCATCCACCTCCTCCATGGACATGGATTCATCTCCCACCAAACTCACGATCAATCCCTCGCAATTGCGAAGCTCCGAACCTGTGTTCAAATATGGATGCTTCAGGATCGCCTCCAGCAACGCCCTTGGCCGGGCGTCGCCTGCCACCTCAACTGTGACCAAACTGCTTTCCCCATGGTATCCCGTCATCAAACGGCGCACGTGCGCAAAATCCACATTCAGTTCTCCATCCGCCCGCGCCAACCGGCCCAGTCCCATCAAGGCCTCCAATAC
>Ga0208624_1000818_pt1 | contig 15457 bp, 11 predicted proteins | sample Knorr_S23_td_DCM_FD_185607 | JGI IMG/M metagenome (GOLD analysis project Ga0208624, IMG submission 185607) | Marine microbial communities from Southern Atlantic Ocean transect - Knorr_S23_td_DCM_ad_71m_LV_A (SPAdes) (version 2) | ecosystem: Environmental > Aquatic > Marine > Oceanic | place...
CTGGAAAACGGCTGGTAACAACCCGACTTGGCGTAAATTTCTTTACCGACAACTGCGCCGCAATGGAAAGACTCCGGACTATGCCTTTTCAAAAGACTTTTACGGACTGAAATACAAAGGCAATTTGAATAACAACATTGATGCAAATGTTTTTTTCTATGGTGCTTTTGAAAAACCACTACTCTTCTTTTTAAGAGATACTTTAAACGCCTTAAAAACTGAAACACCTAAGGCCATTTTTATGGACATAGGAGCCAATGTTGGACACCACTCAATTTTTTTGTCGAAATTTGCATCGCAAGTACTTGCCTTTGAACCGTATCCGAAAGTTAACATACAATTTAAACAACAAATTGCTCACAACAATATCTCAAATATCCAAATTTTTGAAAACGGTCTGAGCGACCGACGAGAAACTCTGAATTATTATGCTCCAACAGGGAACAACGAAGGGATAGGATCATTTGATGAAAGTTCAATTGGTAAAGGTAATAAAAGTTATGGGCAATTAGATCTGCAAGAAGGCGACCAAGTCATTGAAAGCGATTCCTGGAAAAACATAAAACTTATTAAAATTGATGTCGAAGGATTTGAAAAAAAAGTAATAAAAGGACTGACGAGAACAATTGAAGAGGAAAGACCAGTTATAGTGTGCGAAATTACTTATGGGCAACAATTATCGTTCGTAAGTATCGAAGAATTAATAAGTTATTTGCCTAAAAATTACGAAATACTTACATTTAATACTCGTAAGCTTGATGGGAGTAAAGATAAAAGAAAAGGCTCTTTAGCAAAAAGGTCTGGTTTTTATGAACTAATTTCTCTCAAACAATGGCGTAGTAGTGGCCAGGACGACATTGTTATGATTCCTAACGAAAAATCAACAATAATACCCCGGCAGACTGAAAAACATTCTTAACTTGAAATGAAAAGGCCTAGCGCTAAGAAACCAATCCTAACCTAGGCCATTATATTTCCACTTCTTACAAGCGATTTTATCGTCTTTACAAAAGGTTTCTTTAGTAAATAGTTGTTTTAAATGATTATTTACTAAAGCTCGCTCACCTAAGCAGCAGGAGATCAAAGTTAAAATATCTTCAACTTGTTGATATTTATACTATTTCAACTGAAAAACAAAATAACAAGCTATGGCGCGCCCGGGAGGACTCGAACCTCCAACCCCCTGCTTAGAAGGCAGGTGCTCTATCCGGTTGAGCTACGGGCGCTAAAATCATGCAATATCCTTATAAATCCACTGCATTTACATACTAAGTGAAAAGCTAATGTGAGAATTAATAGGAAATTGGGGTGACTGATGGGGCTCGAACCCACGACAACCGGAGTCACAGTCCGGGGCTCTACCAGCTGAGCTACAGTCACCATAAAAACTTAATTACTATTAAAAATTGGTCGGGGTAGAGAGATTTGAACTCCCGACATCTTGCTCCCAAAGCAAGCGCGCTACCAGACTGCGCTATACCCCGATCTTTCAATGTGCCTTCCATTTTGGGAGGACGGCATAATACTCGCGTCTTGCTATTGCCGTCAATTGGCTAGCAAATCAATTTAGTTATAAAGACTTATCTATCTATACGCCATTTGCTTCCTGACGCACCGTCCTCTACAACCACTTTCATATCGGACAGTTGAGCTCTAATTTCATCAGCTCTTTGCCAGTTTTTCTCGTCTCTTGCTATTTCCCTTTCTTTTATCAAATTTTCAATTTCATTCTTATCCACATCAGAAGATTCTGTTCCCATCAAATATTCATTGGGAGTTGAATACAAAATTCCTAAAAAATTACCTAACTTTACGATTAGTTTACCCAATTCGCACGCGCGATCGATGTCAGTATCTCTTGCCTTATTAACCTCAGCTACCATTTCAAACAACACACCTAATGCGGCTGGTGTATTGAAATCATCATCCATGGCCGCGAAATATGCTCGCTCAAAGTGACTATTCACCAATGCTTTTGCATTCATAATATCTAAATCTTTAAGCCCAATGTAAATTCGTTCTATGGCCTTAGATGATTGCTTAAGACTTTGATCCGAATAGTTAATAGGGCTTCGATAATGACTTGAAATTAGCAAATAACGAACAACTTCTGCGTTATATTTTTTTAAAACTTCCCTAACCGTGAAAAAGTTGCCAAGAGATTTTGACATTTTTTCATTGTCGACTCGGAGTGGGCCATTGTGCATCCAATACTTGGCGAATTTTTGCCCGGAGGCACAGCATGACTGAGCAATTTCATTTTCATGATGTGGAAACAATAAATCTGAGCCTCCACCGTGTATATCGAAACATTCGCCTAATGTATCCATAGACATCGCCGAACACTCAAGATGCCATCCCGGCCTGCCATAACCCCATGGAGAATCCCACCCCACGCTTCCGTCAGGAGAGGATTTCCATAAAGCAAAATCTCTTGGATCTCGTTTCAATTCCCCAATCTCAATGCGAGCACCCTCTAGGAGCTCATCCATTTTCTTTCTTGATAGCCTTCCATACTCTGGGTAATTCGCAACCGAAAAGTAAACGTCCCCATTCTCTGCTTTGTAAGCATGATCTTTTCTTATAAGAATCTCTATAAGATCTATCATGTGTGGTATGTAATCGGTTGCCCTGGGCTCGATATCGGGAGGCACTACCGCTAAAGCTTTTTCATCTTCATGCATTGCCTCTATAAAGCGAGCGGTGAGATCTGAAAAAACCTCATCATTCTTTAAAGCTCTTTCAAGAATTTTATCGTCAATGTCCGTAATATTTCGTACATAGGTAACATTCAACCCTTTAGCTCGAAGGTGTCGCACGATTACATCGAATGCAACAAGCATGCGAGCATGTCCTAAATGAGTATAGTCATAAACTGTGAGGCCACAGACATATATCCCAACTTTTTCTTTCTTGATAGGAATGAATTTTTCTTTCTCGTGACTTAATGTGTTGTATATATTAAGCATTGTTCTTAGTTGGCCTATTTACCCCAAGAATCTCTGAGGGTGATTGTGCGGTTAAATACGGGGTATTCCCTACTTTCCAGCTCTATATCAAGAATAAAGTAGCCTTCTCTCTCAAATTGATAATGCTTTCTTTCCCGGCTCTCTAAGGCAGAGGGTTCAATCACACAATTTTTTACTACTGACAAAGACTCAGGATTAAGAAATTCTTTGTAATCTGTAATCTCTTTAGCCTCTGGATTTTCTACCATGAATAATCTGTCGTAGAGCATTAGCGAGACCTCTTGGCCATATACTGCAGATACCCAGTGTATGACTCCCTTTACTTTTCGTCCCTCAGGACGCCTACCCAGTGTTTCTCTGTCTGCGGAACAGATCAGTTCGATAATTTCTCCCTCACTATCTCGCAAAATTTCTTCGCACTTAATCACATAGGATCCCCGAAGTCTTACTTCACCCCCGAGCACTAACCTTTTGAATCCAGGTGCTGGATTTTCTTCAAAATCAGACTTATCGATATAAATCTCACGCGTAAATGGTACAGTCCTCGTTCCCATTGATTCGTTTTTTGGATGATTTTGTAAGCTTAAATTTTCGACTTCACCTTTCTTAATATTCCTGATGGTTACCTTCATTGGGTTAAGAACACACATGACTCTTGAAGCGCACTGATCCAAGTCTTCCCTCACACAATGCTCTAGCATACTTAAATCGACAGTACCTTCAGAGCGACTTACGCCAGCAATTTCACAAAAATTGCGGATCGAAGCCGCCGTAAACCCTCTACGCCTCATGCCTGCTAAAGTAGGTAACCTTGGATCATCCCATCCATCAACTAAATCCATTTCAACCATTTCTTTAAGTTTTCGCTTACCCATAATCGTGTAATTTAACTTTAATTTGGCGAACTCGGTTTGTTGAGGTAAGACAAAGGTCATGTCACTGTCGGATAGATCACTGATCACCCGCAATGAATCCGAATCCAAGTTATTTAAAATCCAATCATATAAGGGTCTATGATCCTCAAATTCGAGTGTGCATAAAGAGTGTGTCACGTTCTCAATTGCATCAGAAATACAATGTGTGAAATCGTAAGTAGGATAAATACACCACTTATCGCCAGTCTGATGATGTCTAGCATGTCGAATTCTATAGATAATCGGATCCCTCATATTAATATTTGGAGATTCCATATCTATCTTAACTCTCAGGGTGTAGGCACCATCTGGGAACTCGCCATCTCGCATACGCTCGAATAAATTCAAATTTTCTTGTATCGATCTATTCCGATCTGGACTCTTTTTACCAGGCTCAGTCAACGTTCCACGGAACTCTCGAGACTGCTCAGCACTTAGGCTACAAACAAAAGCTTTGCCATTTTGTATTAACTGCATAGCTAAGTTATAGAGGTGGTCAAAATAATTTGAGGAATAACGAACATCACCATTCCACTTAAAACCCAACCACTTAATGTTTTCCTTTATCGCATCAACATATTCTTGGCTCTCTTTCTCAGGGTTAGTGTCATCAAATCTTAAATTACAAGCACCATTGTTCTCCCTTGCTAAACTAAAATTCAAACAAACGGATTTCGCATGACCGATATGAAGATATCCATTCGGCTCAGGAGGAAATCGTGTTAAGACACGCCCTGAATGCTTTCCAGACGAGATATCTTTCGAGATCATACTTCGAATAAAATTGGATGGAGCTTTCAAGCCATGATCTTTCATAGGTTACTCAAATTATGGGTTTAAAACTCACTGAATTGCGAGACTATCTAGATTGCATTAAAAAGCTTATTATAGCTGGACTTCAAGTGAGCATGAAACATTGTTCTAAACAAAAATTAGTAGGGAGAGAAAATGTTTGTTTTTGAAACCAATTATGGTTCATTCACGGTTGAGTTAGATTTTGCGAATGCTCCAATTTCATCTAAAAATTTCCAAAATTACGCTGATTCCGGTTTTTATGATGGAACAATCTTTCATCGAGTGATTAATGACTTTATGATTCAAGGCGGCGGATTTGAGCCGGGGCTGACACAAAAATCAACAGAGGAATCAATAGAAAATGAAGCCAATAATGGTTTGTCAAATGAGCTTGGAACACTCGCAATGGCGAGAACGGCAGACCCTCATTCGGCTTCATCGCAGTTTTTTATAAATGTGAGTGATAATTTTTTCTTGGACCATAAGGATACTTCCTCTCAGGGATGGGGATATGCCGTTTTTGGAAAAGTTGTAGAAGGAATGGACACCATAAATAAAATAAAGGCGTGCAAAACGGGTTCACAGCTTGGGCATCAGGATGTTCCCGAGGAAGATGTGCTCATAAGTTCAGTAAAGCGCATTGAAGAAGCCTAGTTTTGCCTGATAGACGCCTTTTCATTTCAGATCTCCATATCGATTGCTTAAGACCAGATATAGTGACCGGTTTTTTTCAGTTCCTAGACGAAAATAAGAATAATTGTAATGCACTGTATATTTTAGGTGACCTTTTCGAAGTGTGGATTGGCGACGATACAGTTTCAGATGTCGAACTAAAGGTCTCAGAAAAGCTCTGCGAATTTTCAAAGTGCGGACCATCAGTTTACATAATGCATGGCAACAGAGATTTTTTGATAGGCAACGATTATGCAAAACGCTGTGGAGCAACTATTCTTGAGGATCATCATATAATAAGCATAGGAGATGAAAATCTGCTATTACTTCACGGAGATACTCTATGTACCGACGATGCAGAGTATCAGCAATTTAGAACCCTTGTCCGAAATAAGAGCTGGCAAGAAGAATTCTTAAGTAAAACGGTTGAAGAGCGAAGAAATTTTGCTCAAGAAGCTAGAGATAAATCAAAATCCGAAACTTCCTTAAAATCTGACTCTATTATGGATGTAAATCAGGAGGAAGTTATAAAATTATTTCAGAAGTATGATGTATCTAAAATCTTGCATGGCCATACCCATCGCCCTGCAATTCATGAACTAAAAGTTAAATCTAAAAAATTATCAACTCAAACAGCGCAGAGGATCGTTCTTGGTGACTGGGACGAGAGAGGCTGGTGGGCAGAACTATATAACAATAGGTTGAGCCTTAAATCCTTTGCCTTATCAAACGATTGAAAAAACATTCTAAATGTCGCTTTAACTAGGGACTTTAAAATATCGCTGCAAATGGGCGCTACTCAGAATCTGCAACTCCGAATCTACTTCCGCTATTAGCTGATCAAAGGGAACATCAGAAAACTCTTTATGGACTGAAACACCATATTCCGACAAATTTTGGATAAGATCTTTACGTTTTTTAAATAAGTTATGGAGCCAACAGTAAGGAGAGAGCTCCGGATCAAAAGGCACATTCAACCTCTTTAGCTCTAACTGTAAAGTTTTCTCACTTTGAATATGAAACTTGTTTTCAAAAATTTGACTAACCAGCTTCTCAATACGCTTCAGAACTGCTTTTTTTTCTTGAGGTCCATAGCTGTTCCATTTGATTACTTCAAAAGAGAAACGTCTACAACCCCTACAAACAGGATCACCTAACGATGTTGTCGAACAAATACCTATGCATGGCGTTTTAGGGGCTTTCATATATGATTTTGTGATACTCAGCACTATAAGACGCCACGAGCAATATAAATCTCTCTTGAGGCGCTTTCGTATTTTAGAAGTAGTATTTGTGTTTTGTTCTCAGAATACAATAAAATACGCGTTCTAACTCAAACTAGTTTAGCAATTTCCTCTTTGGTTAGAACTAAACTAGGTATTACATAAAAAAGCGGCCAATATTACTATAGAGACTGACTTTAGAAAAAAATCTAATTGAGTTATTTACGACCAATTATTCATGACCTCGTGAACTAAACTCAAAAATTTTTTTACAGAGGTCAAGAGGACAATACTTTGTTAGAAGAATATAAAAAGCATGTTGCCGAACGCGCGGAAATGGGAATTTTACCAAAACCTCTTTCTGCAAGTCAGGTTGCCAGTCTCATCGACCTTTTAAAGAATCCGATCGCAGGTGAAGAGGAACTTCTAGTAGATTTGATAACTAACAGAGTTCCCCCGGGTGTTGATGAAGCGGCATACGTCAAAGCAGGATTTTTGTCGGCTATAGTTAAAGATGAGATAGCATCCCCATTGATAGGAAAAAGTTTGGCGGTAGAACTATTGGGAAGCATGTTAGGGGGCTATAACATATCAACGCTGGTAGGACTTCTCGAAGACAAAGACTTGAGTGAGGCTGCTGCCGATCAGCTTTCGAAAACCCTTCTGATGTTTGATGCCTTTTACGATGTATCAGATCTAGCAAGTAAAGGTAATGAACAAGCGCAACGGGTTTTACAATCATGGGCTGATGCGGAGTGGTTTACGAGCCGTCCTGAAATTGACGAGCGCTTGACAGTTACGGTTTTGAAAGTTCCAGGAGAAACTAATACAGATGATCTATCACCTGCTCAGGATGCGTGGTCAAGACCAGATATTCCTCTCCATGCGAAAGCTATGTATAAAAATTCTCGAGAGGGAATTACTGATGTTGAGAAGCAAATCGCGGAATTAAAAGAACTTGGTTTTCCAATTGCGTTAGTTGGAGATGTCATGGGGACAGGCTCCTCCAGAAAATCTGCAACTAATTCCGTCTTATGGCATATTGGAGATGAAATACCCTACATACCTAATAAAAAAGCAGGCGGTGTTTGTATAGGAGGGAAAATTGCTCCTATATTTTTTAACACCATGGAAGACGCTGGAGCACTGCCCTTTGAGTGCGATGTGGACCAGCTCAATACTGGAGATATTATTGATATTAATGTTTATGAGGGCACAGTAAAAAATCATGAAGACCAAAGACTGCTTTCAAATTTCGACCTGAAGACAAATGTACTTCTCGACGAAGTAAGAGCCGGCGGCCGTATACCGCTCATTATTGGAAGAGGTTTAACACAAAAAGCGAGAGAGACGCTTAGTCTAGGACCGTCAGACATATTCAAATCACCAGTCGGCAGTTCCGATGCTCCAAACGGTTTTACTCTGGCACAAAAAATGGTCGGCAGAGCTTGCGGTGTCGAAGGGGTGCTCCCTGGCAGTTACTGCGAGCCAAAAATGACAACTGTCGGTAGTCAAGATACTACTGGTCCCATGACCAGAGATGAGCTGAAGGATCTAGCATGTCTAGGTTTCTCGGCTGATCTGGTGATGCAATCGTTTTGCCACACCGCTGCGTATCCCAAACCGGTCGATATAGAAACTCAGCATTCATTGCCGGATTTTATTCATACGAGAGGTGGTATTTCGCTTAGGCCTGGGGATGGGATAATACATTCATGGTTAAACCGAATGCTACTCCCGGACACTGTTGGAACCGGCGGAGATTCGCATACCAGATTTCCTATTGGAATTTCTTTTCCAGCCGGGTCAGGGCTGGTCGCTTTTGCGGCTGCTACTGGCGTTATGCCCCTTGATATGCCTGAATCGGTCTTGGTCAGGTTTAAGGGTGAAATGCAGCCCGGCATCACGCTAAGAGATTTAGTGAATGCTATACCTTACGCTGCAATACAAAGTGGCGATTTGACTATCGAGAAAAAAGGCAAGAAAAATATCTTCTCTGGACGAATACTAGAGATAGAGGGCCTACCTAACCTGAAAGTAGAGCAAGCTTTTGAAATTTCTGATGCTTCGGCTGAAAGGTCCGCAGGCGGTTGCACGATAAGGTTGGATAAAGAACCTATAATTGAATATTTCCATTCCAACATAACTATGCTTCGTTGGATGATTGACAATGGCTATCAAGACCCTAGAACGCTTGAGCGCAGGGCGCAAGCGATGGAAGAGTGGTTGGCTAACCCGGTGCTTTTGGAACCTGACTCAGAGGCTGAATATTTTAAAGTTATTGAAATTGATCTGAATGAAATTAAAGAACCTTTATTGGCTTGCCCTAACGACCCAGATGATATTAAAACCCTTTCCGAGGTAGCCGGCACAAAGATAGATGAAGTTTTCATAGGATCATGCATGACTAATATTGGCCACTTCCGAGCTGCAGCAGAAGTCTTAAAACAAGTCGATGGTGGCTTACCGACTAGACTCTGGGTAGCACCTCCAACAAAGATGGATGAGCATCAGCTTACGGAAGAAGGCATTTACAATATCTTCGGAACTTCAGGCGCTCGAACCGAAATGCCGGGATGTTCATTGTGTATGGGCAATCAAGCACGAGTAGCGGCCAATTCGACTGTTGTATCTACATCTACTCGCAATTTCCCAAATAGGTTGGGACAAGGGGCTGATGTCTTCTTGGCCTCGTCAGAATTAGCAGCCGTGAGTGCTGCACTAGGAAAAATTCCAACCATGTCAGAGTATTTGGAGTATATGTCTTCGATAAATACGATGTCTGAAAATATTTATCGATATCTAAATTTTAATGAAATTGAAGAATTCATACAGGCTTCGGATCGCGCAAAGAGTATTCCTTTAACCAACGTACAAGATGTCGCATAAAATCCAGAATCCTGGGAGTATTCGTCACAAAATAGTACTTTTTTCTGCTACTTCAAAAACATCTTTTGAAAGATTGGGCGTTTCTTTGATTCGCTGAAGCTGGGCCTGAATAAGAGCCTGCCTCTTGTGATCGAATTTTTTCCATCGTGTCAGAGGCGTCATCATTCTTGCAGCTATTTGCGGATTTATCTGGTCTAGTTGAATTATACTATCCGCTAGAAACTCATAACCCTCGCCCCCGACTTGATGAAACTGAACATGGTTTTGGGAGCTGAAAACTCCTATTAATGAACGCACTTTGTTGGGATTTTTTATATCAAAAGCTTGATGGTTACATAAAGCTTTGACGCGCTTTAATGATTCTTTACCAGGATATAAAGCTTGAGTTACAAACCATTGATCGACTACTAAAGGCTCATGCTTCCATTGATCATAAAACATATGAAGGGCCTGATCAGCTTCTTCTCTACAATGCTTTTCAGAGTAAATCATCAAAAACCTTAATGCTGCCAATTGGTCAGTCATGTTATCTGCTTGAGTAAATTGATGAAAACATTTCTCTATCCAATAGCTGTCCCCTGATCTCACAAGGTAATTTAAACAAATATTTTTAAGAGCCCGTCGAGCCATATCTTCTGGTTCTATTGAGAATATTCCTTCTGAAAAATTAGAGTTAAATACCTCTGCAAAGTCAGCTTTGAGGTCGGTAGAGAGAAAATTAGCGATGGACTCTCTTGCTATATGAATATCATCGACAACTGCCACCTGCGCTTGCTCAATCAGAGCTCCCTCTGTGGGAAGCTCAAGAATATGCGCGAGCATCGCTTTATCAACCCCCTTCTTGTTCAATGAATCATTTAGGATCAGCTTGAAAGCCTTGGAGATTACTGCCGAAGTTTTATCTATTTCATCTGACTCTCCTGGCTGAAAAGAAGTAATCACTTGACTGGCAAGCGATTGTCCGGCATTCCAGCGATTAAAACCATCCGTATCATGTACCATCAAAAAATATAATTCTTCCTGCGTATACAAATACTCTAACTTTACAGGCGCACTGAAATTTCTTAATAAAGAAGGTATTGGTTTTGAATCAATATTATGGAACACAAGTTCTTGTCGAGACTCAGTAATAGGGTATATCCGATCATATACAGGAGCTAAATCTTTCTCGCCACCTTCATTTATCAAGGGCAATTGCTCGCCATCATGATTTAACAACCCTAATCTCAAGGGTATATAAAAGGGTTCTTTATTTATTTGATTAGGTGTTGCCTTACAATTCTGCTCAATCAATAATTTAAACTTATTTCCCTCGGCATCATAAGAACTCTTAATTCTTAGTTCAGGTGTTCCAGCTTGAGAATACCACAAACGAAATTGATTCAAGTCGGTGCCACTTACCTCTTCCATGACCTGGACAAAATCTTCGGTGGTAACGGCTTGACCATCGAATTTTGAAAAATAGAGATCCGTGGCCTCTCTAAACTTCGAAGGTCCTAATATTTCGCTAATCATGCGAACAACCTCAGCACCTTTCTCGTAGATCGTAACCGTATAAAAATTTGAGATCTCCATATACGACTCAGGACGAACCGAATGCGCCATCGGCCCGGAATCCTCAGCAAATTGCACAGTCTTTAGAAACGCAACGTCTTCGATTCTCTTAACAACTCTTGATCCCATATCAGCGGAAAATTCAGAATCCCTAAATACCGTAAAACCTTCTTTTAAGCTCAATTGAAACCAGTCGCGGCATGTGACTCTATTTCCGGACCAGTTGTGAAAATATTCGTGGGCCACCACAGCTTCGACCCTTTGAAAAAATGTATCAGTAGTAGTTTTTGGATTTGCTAGCACACACGAAGTGTTGAATATATTCAACCCTTTGTTTTCCATAGCACCCATATTAAAATCATCTACCGCTACTATCATAAATATATCTAGATCATATTCTCTACCATAAACCTTTTCATCCCATCGCATTGCGTTCTTTAACGAACGCATTGCATGGTCACATTTTTCGATATCCTTATCTTCCACAAAAATCTGAAGCTTAACCGTTCGCTGACTTCGAGTTATAAACTCATCATTAAAACAAACCAAATTCCCTGCAACGAGTGCAAACAAATAACTAGGTTTTCTAAACGGATCCTCCCAACACACCCAATGGCGATTTGGATCCCCTTCTACAATACCTTCATCGATTTTATTTCCGTTAGAGAGAAGTACTGGATACTTTTCTTTATCAGCAGTAATTTTCGTTGTGAAGGAAGACATAACATCGGGTCTATCCAGATAATAAGTTATCTTCCTAAAGCCCTCAGCCTCACATTGTGTGCAAAATTTATCTTTAGATTTATATAATCCCTCAAGAGATGTATTATCTTGTGGCTTGATCTTAACAACACATGTCATCATGAATTTTTCGCTACTATCAGACAGTATCTCATCAAGGTTAGGTATAGCGAGACTCTCTTCTTTTTGAGAATATTGTTCAGGTTTTAATTCAACGTCGTTCAAAAATATAGACTCAAGGTCTAGATCTTGTCCGTCAAGTAACAACGAATTGGTCGGATTTTTAAGAAAATTCTTGTTTCTGAAAAATTCGACATGAGAAGTAACGAGTGTTTTGTCTTCATAAAGATCAAAGCTAAGGCTTGTTTTTTTAATGCAAAATTCCGGGGGTTCGTAATCTTTAAGATAAGTGGTTTTAGCCTGAGATTCCCTCATAATCATACTCTCTCAATATAACTTAATGGTGCAACTCAATTTCATAGCCTGAAAATTTTCGAAGATTAATCACGCCTTCTTCGAATATCAAATATTGGCCTTTGATTCCCAGTAATTTATCTTCCAATAAAGGTTCTTTATCGAAATTATAGGATGAAATCTTTTCAGGATAACTGGAAACTGGATAGGAGATATCTACAACTCGAATTCCATTTAAAATATTTATACCAAAAGGGTTATACCTTTCCTTTAGCTCGTCTATCTCAGAACCAAATCTACTTAATATTCTTTCAGCTTCATGCTTCAAGTCTACTGGATTAGCAGTACCTTTTAACATGTCCCTCCAGTTCGTTTTGTCTGCTATATGTTGTTTGATCAGCACTTCCAGCAAGCCAGATTGAAAACGATTTCTAACACGAGCGATCGCAAGAGCTTGCGAGGCTCCCTGATCTATCCATCGCGTTGGGACCTGTGTTGCTCTTGTTATTCCAACTTTCAGACCTGACGAGTTAGCCAAATAAACAATATGGTCCTGCATACAAGAGCCTTCTTCACAACGACATTTTTCGGGATGAATAAGACACGTAAAAAACTGTTGGAGTTTCTGAAAACAAGGATAACAATATCCTTGATTGAAGCTCTTCTTTGTCTTTCTACCACACTCAATACAATATATATTCCCGGTAAAAACGAGTTTTGTGTTTGAGCCAATCAATGGATTAAGTGGAATCTGTTTCTCATCGAGCGATATCCCATACTGAACAGGATTTTCTAAACGAGAGTGCATTTTTCTTAAGGTGCCGCTTTTACGCATTTTCATTTGAAAGCTCCAGCTCTATAACGAAGGATTTTTTCTGCTCAAGTCAATTTCTACTTGAAGGACATGACGGTAAAGAATTACCGATCTGACAATCTTCGGGCAAGTAACGGGCTTCATATAAAATCAAAATCTGTAGGCAGTGTTCGATTTGCTCTTTGGTCAAGCGATTACCATCTTCCCATTTACTAAGTTCCACCGCAGTTTTAACTGACCTATATGTATCTTCTGTCATTAATTCAATCAGTTCCTCGATTGATTCTGGCGTAACACTTAAAATTTCATCCATGTTTCGACCCAAACAATAACCGACTAAGAAAAATGTATATAGCACCTATAATTATACCAGACAATAAGCCGCCAACATGGGCTGCTGTTGCTATCCAGGATGACGCAAAAATCTCCATCAAGACAAGAGATACAATAAAAAATATAAACAGATTATTAGTGATAACCATATTTTTTTTAATTTGAAATTTTGAAAAGACCCAGGAAAATCCTACAAGACCATAAATAACACCCGACATTCCTCCAAAGTTATTATAACCGCTTACTAAATATTGGACTGTATTACTTGTAAACGAAATTAAGATAATCAATGACAAGAATAACCAAGATGGAAGGATCTGCTCTAACTGTTTACCGAAATACCACATCCAGAGCATATTAAAGACCAAATGAAGTTCGCCGAAATGCAAAAACATGGGTGTTACTGTTTTAGTCAACGCCAAAATTGACTTCAATTCACCTAGGCTGGCGAGCAGGCTACTAGTGTCAACAAGCGGATAAAGCAGCACCGAATAAACTGATAAATCGGATCCCAGAGACGTAACTATGGCAAGAAATAAGGTCAACCCAATTATACAAATAGTTATTGGACTCTCGAAAAATAACCCTCGTAGGTTTACATTTATCGGGAACAGCTTCTCTTCAACAAAAGCACTGGGAGTTCCTAATTGATCATTTAAGTAAAGATTCAGGATATGTTTTGCCTCGCTTGAATTTTCTGAGTTAGCAACATAGATGGATTGACTACCCGATTCTTCAGCGATCCGATGGACGATACCCATACCTTTAAGATAATTCGAATAAAGGCTTAAATTTATATCTAAGCTCATACTGGCTATCTTAATCATTTTTTTTGACCAGGCGGCTGCCCCAGCCAAGCTTGCTCCGACATGCCTCATAAAAACTATGACCAGGTGGATGAATCAAATGTAAAGGAATAGTTTTTTTAGTTATCACAAACTGGTCCCCACCGTTAGCCGAATACTTCAGATCCCCATCACAACTTATTTGAGGCTGCCGTGAACCAATCGAAGGAATTGTGAGCTTTATTTTGCTGTCCCCTCCTACAACAACAGGCCGACTAGAAAGTGAATGAGGATACATAGGGGCCAGAACCATGGCGTCAAGGCTTGGATGCATGATTGGCCCCCCAGCCGATAGGGCGTAGGCTGTGGAGCCTGTTGGAGTGGCTATAATTAAACCATCAGATTCTTGACTATAAACAAACACATCATCTATAAATAATTCAAATTCAATCATTTGAGCAGCACTCCCAGGATGCAAAACAACATCGTTTAGAGCAGAACCCAAATATCTGCGTTCATCACTTCCGTGAAGGTAAATATCAAGTAAAAATCGTTCTTCCAAGCTGCAGGAGCCTGAGAGAACATCATCGAGTTTTGATTCAATCTCATCAGGCAAAATGTCTGTTAGAAATCCTAGTTTCCCCCGATTAACACCAATAACGGGAACCTTACTCGATAGAACGTACTCTGCGATATTAAGTATACTGCCATCTCCTCCGACGACGATTACAAGATCGCAACTGTCACCTAGATCCGCTTTAGGAACCACCTCCAAGGTTCCATTTTTCATAAGGTCAGCGGTTCGAGCATCTGCTACAATACTCTCCGCCTTGCCATTAAGGTAAGAGACAAGCTTCTCTAGTGACGTAACGACCCCGCTATGATCTGGTCGCCCGACAAGTCCTATTTTGCTAAATTTTGGCATACTCATGGGCTTAAAATTTTGTATTCCAAGTAGGTATAGTCTGCATTATACCATGCGGCAAAAAAATAAAAGCGCTCCGTTATATCAGAATGAAATAGTTTTAAAACATCTGTCAGTTAAGGTATACACCTCCCGTATGGATAGCAATTACCTGCGTGTTTGACTCCACACCCCCATCATCCAGAAGCTGACTTAGTCCATACAACATTTTGCCAGTGTATGTAGGCTCTATAGGCACACTTGTTTCCTGAGTAAACCGTTCGATATATTCGAGTAATTTAGGCGTTTTCTTAGCATACCCACCGCAATGATATTCATCTTCTACTCTCCAAGGGATGAGGCTATCCGAGCAAAACTCCTCTGAGATTGAACTTAAATACCCTTCGACCTCACGATTCAAATATCCAGGAGCTTTGAGCACAGAAAAAC
>Ga0208624_1000820_pt1 | contig 15407 bp, 13 predicted proteins | sample Knorr_S23_td_DCM_FD_185607 | JGI IMG/M metagenome (GOLD analysis project Ga0208624, IMG submission 185607) | Marine microbial communities from Southern Atlantic Ocean transect - Knorr_S23_td_DCM_ad_71m_LV_A (SPAdes) (version 2) | ecosystem: Environmental > Aquatic > Marine > Oceanic | place...
GCCCGGTGGTTGTTCGATATTGAGATGCCAAGCGTAAAGGTGGTTGTGCATCCACAGAGCGTGATTCATTCCATGGTGGAATTTGTCGACGGCTCGATGCTCGCACAACTCTCCACGCCCGATATGTGTCTGCCGATCCAATACGCGTTGACGTATCCTGCACGGGCGGCCAGTGACCGAGTGCATACGAGTTTGGCGGAAATTGGCCGGTTGGATTTTGAGGAACCGGATGTCGAACGCTTTCCGGCCCTGGACCTCGCCCGACGGGCCGGCGATGAAGGCGGGACATTGCCGGCCGTCCTCAATGCAGCTAATGAAGTGGCGGTGGAGGCATTTTGTGAGCGGCAGCTCAGCTATCTTGGCATTACTGAATCGGTCGCCGCAGTGATGGCGGCTCATGAGGTGGTGGCCCAACCTGCTTTGGAGGAAATCCTTGAGGCAGATTCTTGGGCCCGAAATGCTGCCCAAAACGTGATTTCGGACGCGTGATTGCGCATTGCGAACGGGCCGCTTTTCTGACATATTCCCGCCCACATCTGAGGGATGGCTGATATTTTAAACATACTTTACGTGGTGGCGGTCGTGTTTCTGCTCTTCGGTGCGGCCATATTTGTCCATGAATTCGGGCACTTTTGGGTCGCTCTCAAACGCGGCTTGAAGGTCGAGGAATTCGCCATTGGCTTTGGGCCAATCATCTGGAGCAAAACGCACGAGGGCATTCTGTATTCCATACGCGCCATTCCGGCCGGCGGTTTTGTGAAGCTGCCACAAATGCTCACTAGTGAGGCGATTGAAGGGAAACCTGAAGGTCAGACTGAGGGAGATGAAGATTCAGAGAATGAAGACAGCGAACCGCCAGAGCCCGTGGAAGAGCTGCCGCCAGTTTCTCCGCTGTCAAAGATTCTAGTGGCCTTTGCAGGTCCGTTGATGAATGTCATTTTTGCGATTCTGATCGCGGTGTTTATTTGGCTTGTTGGAATTCCAAAACCCATCAATGAGCCTGTGGTGGGTTATGTGGGCGAAAAGTCCAAAGAGTACAAAATAGGCGCGCGACCGGGTGATCGGATTACGAATGTGAATGGTGAGCCGATTGAAACTTGGCAAGATGTCGTTTACGCCGTGCTGGACAGTGAAGGGGAAACGGTGGCGGTTCAGGTACAGAGAGGCGAGGAGCAACGTCAGTTTGATTTGCCGGCCGGTACGTGGAGCGGAGGGATCCGGCGGATTCGTCTGGATAATCAAGATCTACTTGAGGTGATGAGTTTTGAGACGCCTAGTCTCTTGGGAGATGTGGGCTTCAAGCCGGGAGATGTGGTGCTGAGTGTTAATGGACAGAAAGCCTACAGTCAGTATCAACTGTTGGATTTATTGATGGCAGATGCTGGGCAGATGAAAACCGTTCGTGTGGCTCGGGGTGATCAAGAGGTGGAGCTGCCTTTTGAAACGCCGGATGTCGCCGAGGTTGCCGTTGAACAGGTGGTTACAGAGGACGAAGATGGCTTGTCGACCCCGGCCTCCAAGGCTGATGTGCAAGCGGGGGATGTAATCAAAAGCGCCGCGGGTGTTCGGGTGACCAGCACGCGCCAGTTGGTGGATATCATCCAGGCTCAGGATAATAAAGAATTTGAACTGGACTTGCTGCGTGGTGGCAAAGGAATCCAAGTTTCCATCATTCCGAAAGACAATCGCTTGGGGGTGGCGTTGAAACAGGATATTGGCCTGGTCTTCAAGCCCGAGCCCATTCGTTACAGCAAAGAACTAGCTCATCCGTCTCCAGCGGCGCAGATCGGGGATGTGCTTGATAAGATCGCTATCACGTTTAAGGCGCTTGGGCGCGGCAAGGAATCGGGCGTGGGCGCGAAAGATTTGAGCGGGCCCGTTGGGATTTTTGGAATGCTTGCCATTCAGGTGAATCATGACCTGCGGTTGGCTCTGAGCTTTCTGGTGCTATTGAACATCAACTTGGCTATTCTAAACCTGTTGCCGGTGCCGGTGCTCGATGGCGGGCATATCCTGCTCTCCATCATTGAGTGGATTCGCAAAGAGCCGGTCAGTGTGAAAATTCAGGAATGGGCCACCACGGCGTTTGCAGCGCTGCTGCTGTGTTTCTTCGTGTATGTGACGTTTGCGGACGTGAAACGCGTGCCGTTGTTGCATGATATCTTCAATCGCGACACTGAAAAGGTGGAGCAACCGGTCGGTTCCGGCGAGTAGTATGCAATATTGCGCCTCACCGTATCGCTATCAACGGCGTGCGTCCCGGCCTGTGGTGGTCGGTGATCCCGAACAGGGTGGTGTGGTGGTGGGCGGCGATTATCCGGTGGTGCGTCAATCCATGCTTACCAGCAGTACGTTGGACACCAAGGCGTGCGTTGAACAATCGATGGCTTTGGTGAAGGTCGGTTGTCAAATTGTCCGGATCACGGCCCAAACCAAACGGTATGCTGCCAATCTCGAACAAATCGTGGCCGGTATTCGTGAGCGTGGTTCCAATGTGCCGGTGGTGGCGGATATCCATTTCAAACCCGACGCGGCATTGGAGGCGGTGAAATGGGTGGAGATGGTCCGAGTCAATCCAGGGAATTACGCCGACTCCAAGAAATTTGCCACGCTCGAATACACCGATGCGGAGTATGCCGAGGAATTGCTCCGGATTGAGGAGGAGTTTGGTCCGCTGGTAGACGAGTGCAAACGTCTGAACCGCGCGATGCGGATCGGTACTAATCATGGATCGCTTAGTGACCGGATTATGAACCGCTATGGCGATACGCCGTTGGGGATGGTGGAGAGCGCGTTGGAGTTTGCGCGCATTGCACGGGATCGGGATTTTCATAATTTCAAATTCTCAATGAAATCCAGCAACCCCAAGGTGATGATTGAATGTTATCGCCTGCTGGCGGCCCGATTGGCGGAGCTGGGGCCGGATTGGAATTATCCGTTGCACCTAGGGGTTACGGAAGCGGGGGAGGGCGAGGATGGACGGATCAAGAGCGCGATCGGAATCGGTTCGTTATTGTGCGATGGCTTGGGTGATACCATTCGTGTTTCCTTGACCGAAGATTCCCCCAACGAAATTGCCGTTTGTAACGATCTGCTTGCGCAAATTCCTGAACTGACCTCGACTGATCCAAAAGTGAATGAGGTAGAGTTTTCGTATGATCCGTTTGACTACGCGCGACGTGTTTCGACGGAGATTGAATTGGGTGAGGGAATTCGGTGCGGAGGTGAGCAGACGATTCGGGTTATCGTTGGGCAAAGTGCATGGGATAAAATGGCCCCGAGAATCCGCCTCAGCGATGACGTGCGGCCGGAGGGGGTTTATGAAAATCTCAATTTGCTTCAGGTGGATCCCCGTGAGGAATTTGCGGTCGGTGATGATTCGCAGATCATTACAGTGGCTGATGGAGTGGATCTGCCAACGATTACCGCGTTTCGTTTGTTGGCCGCGAAATTATCTTCCGGGGGGAAGACTAATCCGATTCTCCTTAAGGATTGCCTGACTTTCGGGGACGTTCCGTTGGAGCCGAATGTCGCCTTGCTGCGAGCCTCTGTGGTGATTGGGGCTCTGCTGTGTGATGGAATTGGCGATGCGATTTTGGTGCGGGGCGAAAGTGGGGCGGGGCAATCACTTCGATTGGCTTACAATGTTTTGCAGGCGGCCGGTTGCCGTTCCTTCAAGACTGATTATGTGGCGTGCCCGAGTTGTGGGCGGACATTGTTTGATTTGCAAGAAGTGACGGCTCGAATCAAGACCCGCACAGAACACCTTAAGGGTGTGAAGATCGCCATTATGGGCTGCATTGTGAACGGGCCGGGTGAAATGGCCGATGCGGATTTCGGTTATGTGGGTGGGGCACCGGGGAAAATCAATTTGTACGTTGGGAAATCTCCTGTGCGTTTCAATATTCCGGAAAAGGAAGCCGTGGAGTCGCTCGTGGACTTGATCAAGGAACACGATAAATGGGTGGAACCGATTCAGGCGGATTCATAACGCCAATAGCTGGTCGCGGCCCTTGGGAACGAACTCCAGATGATGCTGGATAAAGTTCCCCAAAAAACGACCGGTGGCCGTGGCCTGCGCGCGCGTGGGTTTGAGCGTGGTAATGGCATCCCAATTTAAGACCGCCAACTGTTCCATGAGCTGGCAAGTCCCCTCGTCGAGACTGTCGTCATCCAAAGGTGGAGCCAGCCCCAATTCATTGAGCGTCTTAATTTCCAGTGCATAAGCCAAAGCTGGCTGAGCGGTATTGTTCTCCAAATGCTTCAGGAGGGTAGCGAAAATCGCGTGAATGCCGGGCAGGGCGTGCTCGGGTTCAGTGGCGCGTTCAATCAAGCGGGTGGCGTAGGCGAACAGTTGAAGGCGCGTGATGTCCAGTCGCAGGTTGGGATGATTGGCCAGCAGTTGTACCTCGCGCAATGTGTGTAAATCCGATCGGCGACTGCGGCGGAATGAGAAATCGGCTTCGAATAGTAAATCCAATTTACCCCGCAGAGCGCTCTTGGGCCGGCGGGCGCCTTTGGCTACCGTACTGAGCCGGCCGTGTTCTTGAGTCAACCAATGAACAATCAAGCTGCTGTCCGTCAGCGGGCGGACACGCAGAATAATGCCGTTGGCCTTTTCATCCATTGGCTAGGGTGTCCACGGGAAAGCGTTTGGTTAGTTGGGTCAGAAGGCGGTTTTCTTCGCGCTTCATTTGCCGTCGGTCGTTGGGGGCATGGTCATCGTGTCCCTGCAGATGCAGGACGCCGTGAATGAAATAGCGGGCAAGCTCTCGACCGAGTGGAACGTTGTAGCGTTGGCCATATTCGGCGGCCACCGCCGGGCAGAGGATCAGTTCGCCATCGAGCGTATCGGCTTCCGAATAATCGAAGGTGATGATGTCGGTGGGGCCTTCATGCTGCAAATGCGCTCCGTTCACTTCAGCCATGCGCTTGGCGGATACAAAGGTCACCGACAAGCTATAGGCTGGGATTTGAAAAAGCTGATCCAGCGCGATCGTTGCGGCTTTTTTGAATTCGCGCGAAGCGATTCGGTGGACGCGCTGCTGGTTGCGGACACTGATGGTGTTCATTCCCGGTTGCGGCGGGTTTCGTAGGCGTTGATGATCTTTTGCACCAACGGATGGCGGACCACATCGTTTTGGGCAAATTTCTTGATGGCGACTCCCTCGGTTTTACGCAATGTCAGCAGGGCTTCCAGGAGGCCGGATTGCTTCGAGGGAGGGAGGTCAATTTGAGTTGGGTCGCCGGTGACGATGGCTTTGGAGTGATAGCCGAGACGGGTTAGAAACATGAACATCTGTTCATTGGTCGTGTTTTGGGCTTCATCCAGAATCACAAACGCGTTGTTCAGTGTGCGACCGCGCATGTAGGCGAGTGGAGCAATCTCGATGGTCTCGCGTTCCATGTGCCGTTGCACTTCCTCGACCGGGATCATGTCCAGTAGGGCATCGTGGAGGGGGCGTAAGTACGGGCTGAGCTTTTCGCGGAGGTCCCCAGGAAGAAAGCCAAGCGCCTCACCAGCCTCGACCGCGGGGCGGGTCAGGATAATGCGGGAAACATCGCCGCGCTGGAGAGCGCTCACGGCCATGGCCATGGCGAGGTAAGTTTTACCGGTGCCGGCCGGGCCCACGCCAAAAGTAATGTCGTGGGTAGTAATCGCTTGGATGTACTCTTTTTGGCCGACTGTTTTCGGGATGACCGAAGGTTTTCTTGGGGATGTCGTGATGGTTTGGCTCTTCAACCCCCTGAGCGCTTCACCGCCGTTTTCCTTAACGGTCTGAATGGCCTTCACTAAATCACGTTGGCGGGGGCGTTGGCCGGTGTCGAGTTGATCCTTGAGCGAGGTGAACACATCTTGGGCTTGCGCCAGATTGTCGTCGTCCCCTTCCAGTTTTATCCAGCCATCCCGGGAGGTGGCTTGAATTTCCAGTTCCTCCTGGAGTAATCGCAGGTTCGCCGGGTTGTTATCAAACAACTGCTGGGCTTGGCGGGCACTTTCGTACTGAAGGGTGACAGTAGCCATCTTATTATTCGGCCAAGGCCTTGCGAATTTTGGCGGCAGTTTCGGTCAGGGCTTCAGGGAGCACGGCGGTTTGTCCGATGACGGGCATGAAATTGGTGTCTCCGGACCAGCGGGGGACAATGTGCCAGTGCAGATGTTCTTCAATGCCGGCTCCGGCAACGCGGCCGAGATTCAGGCCGACATTGAAGCCATCCGGATTCATGGCGGATTGGATCGCGCGCTTGGTGGCTTGGAGGAGCTGAAGTAAATCGAGATTCTCTTCGTCGTTCAGATCATCCAAATCCTGAACCTGCTTGTAGGGCACAATCAACACATGGCCGCCATTGTAAGGGTAGGTGTTGAGGACGGCATAACCATGGCGTGAACGCCGGATTACGTAGTTGCCTTCATCGTCCTCGGATTGGCCGATTTGGGTGAACACAGAAGCGTCGCCAGAAGGATTCTTGGGACCGAGAATGTAATCGATGCGCCAAGGCGCGTGCAGTGCTTCCATTGGGCGTAACCTATGCTTGGGGCGGGGCGCTTGTCAAAGCTGGTTATTCGTCCAGCAGCGATTGGAAATGGACCTGTGTGCGGTCGAAAGTGCCCTGGATTTCCTGTAGGAGTGCGTTTACCCCGTCGAGATTTTCAAGTTTGGCATCGGTTTCGAGCCGTGAACAAGCATCGGCCAATTGGCTAGCGCCCAGATTGGCACTGCTGCCTTTGATCTGGTGGGCGATATTGCCAGTCTCTTCGGGGTTTTGATCCGCAATCGCTGATTGTAGATCGGATAATTGCGACCGTGTTTGCTCAATATACATCGAAATAATTTCGCGAAACGTATCGTCCTGTCCGGCGGCCCGCAATTGATCTAATTGCGAGGTGTCCAGTAGAGGTATTTCTGAATCAACGACCACTTCCTCTTCGGCTTCAATTCCGAGTGATTTTTGCAATGCAATTTGAAGTTCCTTCAGCTGAACGGGTTTGGAGATAAAATCATCCATGCCGGCCTCAATACAGGCGGCGCGATCGTCTTCTTGTGTGTTCGCGGTCATGGCGATGATGTAGACCGGTTCGCGGGTCTTGTCTTCAAGTTCGAGTTTACGAATGCGGCGAGTGGCCTCGAGTCCGTCGAGCACGGGCATTTGGCAATCCATGAGCACGATATCAAACTGGTCCAGGTTAGCGTCCAGAACGGCCTGGCCGTGTTCGCATATCTCTACCTGATGGCCCAGCTTGGTTAGTTGCAGAGTGGCAACGCGCTGGTTGATGGGATTATCTTCCGCGACCAAAATTCGAAGTGAATTGTGTTGGTTAAGTGAATTGCTGTTGGAGGTTTTGGGTTTATGAACCTTGCCGGTCAGGGCGTTCAGGAGAGCTTGGTGCAGGCGGTTGAGGCGGACGGGTTTGAGTAGTGTGCCTGAAACGCCCAAGGTACGCATCATGCCGGGGTCCACTTTCATTCGGTGTGTAGTGAGTAGAACTATTTTGGTTTGGGCATGGTTCATGGAGGAATGGATATCCTGCACGAGATCCAGTGCATCGCCATCCTTTAGATTGAGATCGAGCAGGATCAAATCGAATGGCTCTTTTTCAGACAAGGCAGATTGGGCCTCCGCTTCGGATTGAACAGCGGTGACATTAATTTTCATTTGGGCGGCATATTCCTCAATGGCGCTCCGGGCAAAATGATTGGGGACAATGACCAACAGCGAGCGTCCGGATAACTCTTCTGCGTGCGACTGAAGCTCGCCGTCTTCCTTTTCCAGCACCGCGGTGAAATGAAACTGGGAGCCTTCACCTTGCGTGCTCTCCACCCACATGTCACCGTTCATCATTTCGGTGAGCTGACGGGAAATGGAGAGACCAAGGCCGGTGCCGCCGTATCGCCGAGTTGTGGAGCCATCGGCCTGACGGAAGGCGTCAAAGATTTTTTCACGCATCTCTGGGCTGATGCCAATGCCTGTATCGGATACGGTGAACTGAAGCTTCACATCGTCATTAGTTTCGTCAATAATCTGAACAGCCGTTTGTACCTCGCCTTCTTCAGTGAACTTCACCGCGTTGCTAATCAGATTGAGAAGAATCTGCCGAAGTCGTCCGGCATCACCTCGATACTGACCGTCCAGCGCAGGTGGGATATGGCAGTGTAATTCAATGTGATTGGCCTCGGCTCGAAGAGCATGTAGTTCGACCGCTTCTTCGATCACTTGGCGGAGTGAGAATTCGGCCTTTTCGAGTTCCAGACGGCCGGCCTCAATCTTGGAGAGATCCAGAATGTCATTCAGGATTTCCAACAAGGCATCGGCACTCGTTCGGACTGTGCCTGCATATTCCTGCTGTTCCTCCGAGAGATCCGAGTCGAGCAGCAGATCGATCATGCCGATGATGCCGTTCATTGGTGTGCGAATCTCATGACTCATCACGGCGAGGAACTGGGCCTTCATCTGAGCGGCTTCCAAGGCCATGTCGCGCGCGCGCGCGGTTTCGCGTTCGGCAAGTTTCAAGGCCGTGATATCGCGGGAAATTCCGATAACGCCCGTGGCAATGCCGGATCGGTTAGTGAATGGGACCTTGGTGACCGAAGCCCAAATGTCCCGACCATCGGTGTCGGTTTGTTGCTCCACCTTGTTGATGATCGGTTTGCCGGTGAGAATGACGCGTTGCTCGTCCTCGTGAAATGACTTGGCCAAAGCATCAGGGTGGAAATCATAATCGGTTTTACCGACAATATCACCGGGCGTCTTCAGTCCCAGCCGCTTGGCTAGTGCCGCGCTTCCCTTGATGAAACGCGATTCAGTGTCCTTGATGTAAATCCGGTCCGGAACATTGTCCAATAACGCATTGAGCAGGTCGCGTTCATAGGCGAGCTGCTCCTCCATCTGGTGCCGTTCGGTCACATCCCAAAACATGCACTGGATGCCATTGATTTGCCCTTGGGAGTCAAGCAGGGGGGTTTTGACCGTTTCGATATAGATGTTTTCCTCGCCGCTTCCGGTGCCAGTATGGATTTCTGTGGTGTCGTAGATTTCACCGGTTTCCATGACGCGCATGTCGTCGCGGCGATATTTGTCAGCGAGATGTTTTGGGGAAAGATCGTAATCTGTTTTCCCGAGAATATCCTCCAGCGGTTTGCCGACGGTTTGGCAAAACTGTTGGTTGGCGAAAATAAAGACGCCTTCGCGGTTTTTTCGAACAATGTTTTGCGGGATGGTTTCGACCAATGAATGGTAGAGCAGCTCGGAATCGCGTAGGGCTTTTTCGGTTTCCTCTTTCTCCGTGATGTCCACCACGGTTCCCTCGTAATACAACAATTGGCCATCTTTGTTGCGTACGGCACGAACATTTTCGGCGATCCAGATTAACGAGCCATCATTTTTTTTGATCTGGGAAACAAAATTATGGATCACGTCCCGCTCGGTCATGATCTTGATGAATTCCTCGCGACGATGGGGGTCCACATACAATTCCCGGGAGACATCCTTCATTTGGCTGATAAGTTCTTCCGGGGAATCGAATCCATAAATCCGCGCCAGCATTGGGTTCGCCGAAATAAATTCGCCATCCGCTGTGGTTTGGAAAATGCCCTCTTGGACGTGGTCGAAAATACTTCGGTATTTTTCCTCGGCCATTTCCGCGCCGAGTTCCTGAATGAGGAGTTCGGCGTTTTCATCTTTCAGTTGATTGATCTGGTAGCGGTTTTCCAGATGGAGGCTCGCCTGTGCAGCCAAGCCTTCGAGTAATTCAATTTGTGAATCATCCAGCGATTGCGGTTCCGGGCCGGCGACACACAATGCGCCAACAGTTTGGTTGTTTGCGTAAAAGGGAAAGCCGGCGTAAAACCGAATGCCATTTTCGGTGACCGGTGCCAAGTGGCGGATGTCTTCGTGTTTCTGGGCGTTCTCGACAATGAGCGGTGAGCCTCGTTCCACGCTGATGGCGCAAGGCGATTGATCGCGCGGGATGGCCCCGAGCGTCCAGCCGTATTCCGCCTTGCACCATTGCTCATTCGGGCCGGTGAAGCTAATGGCGGCATAGGGAGCTTCGGCAATGTGGGCGGCCAATTGAGCGAGTTGATCGAAGGCAGGCTCGGGGTCGGTGTTCAGAATCTGGAGGGCATTCAGCGTTTTTTGCCGAGCTTTCTCCGTGGGCAATGATTTGGGTTCGTTGTCCGCCACCGTCCACCAAATGTCGCACTGGGGTCAGTTGGTGGCAAGAGTAGTCTTGTGTGAATAAGTCGGAGGTGCGCCGCTTGACCCGTGAAGTCACCCCGCCTAGTCTCGGAACATCGCGATCGCGATCAAGGAGGAGACATGAAATTTAAGGCTTTATTGGCCGCTCTTGTGGCGGTGGGAATGTTGTGGCTGCAATCAGGCTGCGTGGGTTTAGTGGCGGTAGGTGCCGGTGCCGGAACGGTGGCTTACATTCGCGGCGATCTGGAGGTGGAATCAACCAAGCAGGTGGACCAAGTAATGGCGGCGATTGAGCAAACCTGTACGGAATTAAATTTCAATATCGATAAGAAAGAGACCAAGGCGTTTACCGGCACGGTGGTGGCGGATGGCGATTTTGGCCGCGTGGTGTTCAAGGCCAAGGCTAGAAACCCCGAGAAGACGGAACTCTCCATTCGGGTTGGACCGTTTGGTGACCAAGGTGCTTCAGAGTTGATTTACGAGAAACTCAAGCCGAAGCTCTAGCCCTTCTTCAGATTCAGGCAGAGATAATCAAGGTACTCGGTGATCCGAGCCTTCATTTCAGTTCTGTCGATAATGGAATCGATCAGGCCGCGTTCCATCAGAAACTCTGCAGTCTGGAATCCTTCGGGCAACTCGCTCTGGGTGGTGTCCTTGATGACGCGCGGTCCCGCGAAGCCGATCATCGCTTTAGGTTCTGAAATAATCAAATCACCTAGGCTGGCATAGCTGGCCATGACGCCCGCCGTGGTCGGGTGGGTCAGTACGCTCAGATAGGGCAGGCCTTGCCGGCCATGGTATGCAATGGCAGCGCTAGTTTTGGCCAACTGCATCAGGCTAAACATGCCTTCGTACATGCGGGCGCCACCGCTGCTACTGATTACAATTGCGGGTAGGCGCCGTTCCGTTGCTAGCTCGATGATGCGGGTTATTTTCTCCCCGACCACTGAGCCCATGGAGCCACCCAGAAAATTAAAGTCCATGACACCCAAGGCAACCTCATGATCGCCCATGCGGCCGATGCCGGTAATGACGGCGTCCTTGAGGCCGGTTTTTTCCTTATGCTTTTCCAGCTTGTCGGCATACGCCGCTGTGCCGGTGAATTCCAGAGTATCCACGCTGATCATATCCGCCTCGGTTTCCTGAAATGATTCGGGCTCCGTGAGGGCGTTAATGCGATCCCAGGCGGTAGTAGGGAAATGGTGCGTGCAGTGCGGACAGACTTTGAGGTTTTCCTCCAATTCCTTATCGAAGATCATCTCACCGCACTCCGGGCACTTGGTCCAGAGGCCTTGGGGGATTTCCCGCTTTCTGGAGGTGCCGGGGCTGACGGGCTTTTTCTCAATGGCCGGTTCCACATCGGTGGGCGGCGTGACGGCCGGTTCTACCGTTTCCAAGCCGAGCGTCTTTTTGGGTGTATCTGCCATAGGCGGCACCATGCGTGCCAAGAGGATGATGCTGAGATTCAGTGGTAGGTCACAAGCTAAAATTAAAAAGGTAATGCACGGGCCAATGTGAGTACATCTACCTGTTGGGCGCCGGCTTTCTTTAGGGCATGCGCTGCGGCACTGGCCGTGGCACCGGTGGTCATGATGTCATCAATCAGCAAAAACCTACCTTCGCACGTGCTATTCGAGCAAACGAATGCGCCGCGGAGGTTGCGGAGACGTTGGGAGCGGGAAAGGTGAGTTTGGGTTTCGGTGAAACGCACCCGCTTCAATAGGCCTGCATTTATCGGAATGTCGAATAGTTCCGCAAAGAACGCTGCCAGTCGGTCTGCTTGATTGAATCCTCGTTCGCGTTCTTTTGTAGGATGAAGCGGGATCGGGATCAAAGCTGTGTAGGTTGTTGGGGAAGGAAGAGTCGCTTGGAGGCAACATTGCTTCAGGAGCGGCTCAAAAAACTCATGTTGATCGTATTTGTAGCGGTGAATGATTTCCCGCATGGGGCCTTGTGCTGTGAAGGCTGCCCGTGCCTGATGAAACTGCCGGTCAGTATCCCGGCAATTGAGGCACGGGGCATCCGGCGGTTGGTTTGCGCTCACGGGAAGACCACACTGGTGGCACCAAGGTGGCTTTGTTGGGTGTAATGATTTTTGACATGATCGGCATACATACCCCTGTGTGGCTGTCGCGGAATGTTGTTCGCAAAGCTGGCATTGCTCGGGATAAGCGATTGCCAGGGCGGTATCAATCCACCGGCTCAGCGGGCTTTGGATCATGGCGCAAGATATACCATGCCATGACTGCAAGCAAGGGGGTTGCCGCCCAACCGTCGCTGGTTTTATTGTCGCCCCAGAACACATGGGTGTTCACGGGAGAGCTGATGAAGCTGTTCGTTTTCAGTGCGATAATCCAGCCGGCATGGATGCCAATGGCGATGAAGAGGTTGCCGGTTCGTTGAAAGGCGCCCGCCAAAATCAGCCCAGCCAGGAACAGGTTCGCCGCGTAAGCTAGCCAGTGAGGGTCATGGGCAAAATCATGGATGAACTGCGGGAATGCTGTGAAGCCAGTGCTCCAGGTGATTTCCGATATGTTGGGCCGTTGATCAATGAAATGAACAATGGCAAAAAGCAGGGCGCTAGCAACAGCAGCCCAACGCCAATTCATATCACGGCGCAACAGGCCAAAGAGCATGCCGCGAAACAGGGTTTCTTCGAGCACACCCACGGCAATGGCGGCGCCCAATGTATTGAGCCAATGTTTGCTCCATTCTCCAAGCGGATGAGCAGGGCGGAATTCACGGGCTTCAAAGATCAATCCCAAGGCCGCTATAGCCATAAGAGAGGCCAGGCCGATGAGCAGTCCTATGCTGATGTGGTTTTTGGCTTTTGGGAAATCCGTCCAACCAAGCTCCGCCCAGGATTTGATTTTGGTGACGCGCCAAAGCAGGCCGAGGCCAGCCAGGGCCAATAGCATGAGGCAACGATTAAAGTAGCGATGGAAATCGTCATGGGATTCAAGGAAGTTCAGGAAGCTCAGGACAGGCGTATCCGAGAACACCGCCATCCACGCGACTGGAGCCATGGCGGCGGCTCCTATAAACACGATCAACAGGTAAACAGCAATTGCGGCAGTGTTGCGCACGAAGGGGCAGTACACGCTGGTTTGGTTGGAGCCAAGCGATTTTTGTTGAACGATGAGCGATCGGATTGTTCGATTGGCGGCGGACGATTTCAAGAGGGACAATTATCGAACTCATTGAGAACAGAAAATTTGGGGACTACCGATTGCTGGAGCGTATTGCCAAGGGCGGCTTGGCGACGATTTGGTTGGCAAATGATGTGAATGGCAAGCCGGTGGCGTTGCGTGTGTTACACGATACCTTTCGGACTGGTTCATCGGGGCCCAAATTATTTCGGCGCGGCTGCCAAATCATGGAGAGAATGCCGCCTCACCCTAATGTGGTGGGCTACATTGGGCAGGGCGAGTTGAAGGGTCGCGAGTTTGAGGTGCTGCAATATGTGGAAGGCCAGTGTCTCCGTGAAATGATGGTTAGAGATGATGTTCGATTGGGGGGAATTCTCAGCGACATTCTGGTGGAGTTAGCCGCCGCGTTGGAGCATGTGCATGATTCAGGTTACATGCATCTGGATGTGAAGCCGGAGAACGTGATTATCAGCCGGGGTGGCGTCACATATTTGTGTGATTTTGACACCGCTCAAGTGATCCCAGATAAGCCGGTGAAAATTGAGAAGAAATCCGGTACCCCATTTTACATGTCACCTGAGCTGACCAATGGCTGGAAGTTTGATCAACGCGCGGATATCTATGCTTACGGTGTTACGCTGTACGAATTGCTAACTGGCGTAAAGCCGTTTGAGGGCCAGACGCAAAAGGCCATGCTCGCCAACCAGCTCAACCCACGTTATCGCATTCGTAAGCCGCGGGAGTTTAACGACAACATTCCGATCAAATTGGAGGAGCTGATCCTGAAATGCATCGATTTCATCCCTGAAAAGCGGCCGCCAAACATGACCCTGCTGGTGCGCGATCTGAACCGCGTGTTGGGGGTTCGATGAGCGGTGGGTTTTTAAAGCGATACTGGTTTCTGGTAGTGCTGCTTTGCCTTATCCCGGTCGGGCTCTGGGCACCGGGGCCGGGGTTGTACATCAAGGAGCAGGGGCACATCATCCCTGTGTTTGTGGGGTTGATGCTGGGATTGTCCGGGTTTTCGATGGATACGTCCAGCCTGGTACGTCAGGCGTTTAATTGGCGGGCGATCGTGCCGGTTCTGGCGTCGACCTTCGTGCTGGCACCGGTGACGGCGTATGGGTTGGCACTTTGGTTGCGGCCCGAAGGCGATCCGCATTTTCTGCCCGCAATAATGATCATGGCGGCTCAGGCGGGGACGTTGGCGTCCGCGTTGGCGTTGACCATGATGGCCGGAGGAAACCGGGAATTGGCGTTGGTGGTAACCGTGTTGTCCAATTCACTGACCGTTCTCTTGACGCCCTTCATTCTGGAAAGAGCCGTGGGAGTTACAGTGCAGTTCAACACGAGCGCCATGGTGTTGCGGATGTTTCTGATCGTCCTGTTGCCGATTTTGATCGGACAATTGTTGCGCCCGAAATTGTGGGAGCGCACGGAATCCGTTCGACCCGCTTTGAAGGTAGCGCCGCAACTAATCATCCTGCTGTTCGTGTACGCCGGCTTCGCCTCCGGGGCAGATAAATTGCGGCAGGGCGGGGAATTGTTGCTTAGGTTTTTGGCGGCCTGCGTTGCGTTGCACGTCATTCTCTTGGGCGTGATGGCGGTTGTGTCAGGTTTACTCAAGCTTTCTTGGCCCGATCGGACGGCAGTGGTTCTTTGTGGATCGCAAAAGACATTGCCCAACGGGATTTACATTTGGAGCCATTTCTTTCCCGCCAATCCGTACGGGGCCGTACCGTTGGTGCTGTATCATTTGTTTCAGTTGATCGTGGATACATTGTTGGTTTCGAGGTTCGAGAAACTCAATGGTGTGAAGAATGTGGATAAACATTGATTCACTCATCAAGTCTCCTTAAACTGCATAACCCAACGCGCCTTGGAGAAATTCATGAGCGACAAACAATCTGGCGGTCACGGTAATCTGACCTACTATATCATTGGTGCCATCGTAGCAGCGATTGGCGCAGGGTTCTTCATTCCTGAAATTGCCGTCAAATTCAAGGTTGGCGGCGAAGTCTTTCTGAGTTTGCTCATGATGATGGTGGTGCCTTTGGTGAT
>Ga0208624_1000821_pt1 | contig 15396 bp, 20 predicted proteins | sample Knorr_S23_td_DCM_FD_185607 | JGI IMG/M metagenome (GOLD analysis project Ga0208624, IMG submission 185607) | Marine microbial communities from Southern Atlantic Ocean transect - Knorr_S23_td_DCM_ad_71m_LV_A (SPAdes) (version 2) | ecosystem: Environmental > Aquatic > Marine > Oceanic | place...
CTTTAATTTTCACGTCATCGATGTTCATACCTTGAATACCTCCAAGTTGAATTTTTGTTTCATAAATTCTTGGCATTCCTCAGCATTAATTCGGTGATTTTTGCCAATTTTATTATGTTTAATCTTTCTTCTAGCAACACGATATCCTGGTCGTTCAAAAGCCACAGCAATATCTAATCCAAATATTCCAATATCTGGATCGTAATTTTCATTTTTGTAACCAGTATAATCTGGGATTCCGAAGCTAACACCACCGGTTTTTGAGAAACAATAAGCAGGAAGTCTATTTTCTCTTACCCAAAGTGATTCTTTCAAGAATTTCATTGCATTTTCCCCTCTTAGTGTAACTTTACATCCAATAGGCATTCCTAATCGAATTCCTAAATCTCTGTTAGTTGATTTTGATAAGGTACGAACTGGTTTACATCCACTCAGTTTTTCAAGAACAGTTTCAGCTTTACCGAGCCTTTCTCCAGCTTCTCCAACGCCGATATTCAGAACGACTTTTGCTATTCTTAATTCTTTCATAGGATTCATACTTTAACCTCCGGAAGTGAAATCATTGCTTTCTTTTCACCTACAACAAATGAGTACGGCCTAATTGTTTGGAAATTTTCATACATGACCAAGTTTGGCTTTGTACTTCTTGTGGTTTCTTCCCCCATTATTGTTGAAATTGAGCCTACATGGGCTCCACCAATGATTAGTGATTGCGCACCTTTTTTGAATTTTAAAACTTTTTTAACTTTCAAGTCGGGCAGATTTAATTGCAATACGTCTCCAGTTTTTACTTTTTCTTTGGATAAAATATTGGTTCCGTCATGGAGGTTAATTTGTGTGCGACCTCCCTTAATATTTCTCTTATTTTCGACTCGAGCAAGTTTCCATTTTGAATCTGCAGCTTTAATTGGAACAAATTCAATTCGACCGTGTTTATCAAGCATTGCTCTAACGTGTAACTTAATCTTTGGAATGGAAATAACATCCATAAGCCCTACAGGAAATTTTGGTTTGTTAACAACACGCTGATCAACGAATACATCACGGTTATGGAGGATAATTTTTGCTTCACGATTATTATCACAGACTTTCAAATAATCTCTCAAAATTGTTGAAATGGGTAATGCACCTTCCAATGAGTGCTTTCCAGGCATAGGTTTTGTAGTCCATGTTCTTTCTTTTCTAGCAATATTCCAAGAACGTGGTGCAACGAGCCTCTTTAGATGTCCGCTACTCATTTTGAATCTCCTTCTAATCTTTCTATTAACTCAGCTTTCTTTCCGCTAACAGGCAATCCTTTTTCTTTTAGTATTTCTTTCAATTCACTAACCGACATTTTTGAATAATCAACATCTTCAGGACCTTCTTCAGCAGCAGTTTCTTCTTCCTCTTCATCAGGAACTTCTTCATCTTTAGTTTCGGCAGTTTCTACAGTTTCAGCTTCATATTCATCTTCTGCAGCTTCAAATTCTGAAATAACTTCGTCAGTCCAGTCAACAGATTCATTAATTCTGTTTAGAATTTTCCTTCTTCTAATATCAGACCAATCGGGATTAATAATTACCAAATTAGATGCATCAATAGGTCTTTGTAATTCAGTTCCGTCAGATTTGAAATAAGTAAAGCCTTCAACGTAAACTTTTCTAGCTTTACGATCTACAAGAGAAACTGCAGTAGCAGACTTAGACTTACCTTCGCCTCTTACAATCATTACACGATCTCCTTTTTTCACAGGCATTGCTCTTGGATACATGAATCCTCTTGACAATTGTCTTTCCCTAAGACCTTTGTCAATTGGTGAAGACATTTCTCTGTGTCTTCTGTGGTAAGGTGCCGTGTAACGGGCCAATCTCTGTTTTCGTGGTTGTTTTGAACTCATTTAATCCTCATACTATTGTTGTAGCTGCAGCAGCTATACGGGGCCATCTTTCGGCAGCTTCTCTTGAAACAGGCCCTTTAATTCCAGAACCTTTAGTTTCACCTTGTTCATTTGTTAAAACCGCAGCATTATCCTCAAATTGGACCATAGTTCCATCAGGCCTTCTGAAAGGTCTGCGGCACCTTACGATAACAGCTCTAACAAGCTGTCTGCGCATTTCTGGGTTTCCTTTTTTGACAGATGCAATTACCATATCTCCAACACCAGCGGCAGGCGATCTTCGGTGTACACCTTTGTAATTTAAAACAGTAACAATTTCTACAATTTTAGCACCGCTATTATCTACACAATCAATTCTTGCACCTTGTGGTAATCCTCTCATTTGCCTTCCTGCAACAGCTCTCATGGGTCTCTCCTTTCGATAATGACGAATGATTTAGTTTTTGATAGTGGTCTGCATTCCATAATAGTAACAGCGTCGCCCTCATTTGCCCCAACGCTAGCAGGGCTGTGAGCACTTATTTTAGATGAACTTCGAGCGTATCTTTCATACTTTGAATCGTACTTCATTTTGTTAATTTGAACGACAACAGTTTTCTGAGCTTTAGCTTTTACAACAATTCCGCGTAAAACTTGTCCTCTTACTGGAAGTGTTCCATAGAATGGGTCATTTGCGTCGCCATCCCAAGGATTAGCTGGAGCTTCAACATCAACTCCTATGTCTCGTGGCTTATCTTTACTCATGCTTTCACCTTCTTAATGCGGTCCTGAGACCTGTAAGCAATTTTGTTTCCATTAAGTTCACCGTTTTTGAACATGAATTTACCAGGTCGCTTACTGACCATCTTAGCTTTCCCGTCGGAAAAAATTGTGATAGTTTCTCGAGTCTCATCGATAATTTTTCCAGAAATTCCTTGTATGCTTGGGTCAGAGTGTTGAGAAACGGTGACTTGTTCACCCATAAATTCGCTTCTTCCGTCCATTTATTGCACCTCCACAGGGAATCCCATATCTGTTAAGACTTCATTGACTTTCTTTGTGTGATCGCCTTGTAGCTCAATAATTCCACCTTTAGAAGTTCCACCGGTAGCACACTTAGTTTTGAGTTGTTTTGCTAAATCGCTGATATCAACACTTTTGCCAATACCATCGACTATAGTAACTAATTTTCCATATCTACGTTTTTCTATACGAACTTTGATTGACTGTTGTTCTCTAATAATTTCTTCCATTGCGAGTAATTCTTTAGGAAGGCCAGTTAGAGGATCAATGTCTACCATCTAAGCTTCTTCCTCCAGTTCAATTTCTCTCATGATAGTAGTTAATCGTGCAATTTGTTTTTTCAAAGCCCTCATCCTTCCAGGAGAAGTCGGTTGCCCACCCATGGATGCTACGCCTCTTTCATTCATAAGTTCAGATCTCAATTCTCTTAACCTTGATTCTCTTTCTTCAGGTTGCATTTCTCTCAATTCTGAAGGTTTTTTCAAAGTCATTTATCGTCACCTTTTCCTTCGGATTTCTTTTCTTTCTCAGCTTTTTCCTTTTTAGGTTCAGCTTTTTCTTCTTTTACTTCCTCTGTAGTTTCTTCCTCATTAGCATCTTCTTCGGATTCTTCTGAAGCTTGTTCTACAACAGGCATAGGAAGCGGAGTAACTTCAATTTCATCAGGTAACTTTGCGCCAGGACGCATAATTGCTACCTTTACACCAATAGTTCCTGGTTTTAGTTTGGCTTGTGCTATTCCTACATCCATTAATTCAAGAGCAGTTTCACCGCAGAATTTGATGTGTCCAGACAAGAATTTTTCAGTTCGGTGTCTTAATCCAGTTAATTTACCAGCAATTGTTATTTGACATCCTCTGGCACCAGAATCCATAATTCTCTGCAACATAGAATTTCCAGCTCTTCTGTAATTCCATCCTCTCTCTAAAGCATTAGCAACTTTAGCAGCCATAATTAACGGATTTAGAGCAAAATTGTTTACCTCACCAGCTTCAACTTGCAGGTTTTCATAACCAAACTTTCGTTCTAATTCTTCGGTTAGTTTTTGAATATCACTACCTTTTCTTCCAATAACAAGACCTGGCCTTTCGGCTGCAATTCTAACGTGGGTTCCTAGAGGAGTTCTCTGTATCGATAATCCACCAAAGCCAGCTCTACTGGTTTTGTTCTGGACATAGTCATGAACTTGTACTCTTCGTACACGCTCTTTTAGCATTTCTTTAACAACGGTCATTTCATTTCCTCCAATACTACCTCAACGTTTGCACTTTCGCGCATTTTTGGAGTTGCTCTTCCTCTAGCTCGAGGAAACCTGCTTTCGAACCTAACACCACGTGAAGTAGCGATATGTACAATTCTCCAATTTTCAATATCAATGTGAAGAGCTTCACCATTATTTCCAGCAGATTCAATTACTTTCAAGATTGCCGCTGCAGTTTTTACAGGGAATCTACCACTAGACATTCCTTTACCTTTTCTGTGTCCTACTTTTCCGTCGTGACGTTTGAAAGGAACAGCCTGCTCAAGATCGATAACTCTTTCTAAATAGCTTTTAGCTTTTTCAAGCTCCATTCCTTTAAGAGCATGACAAACTTCTCTAGCAGCTTTAGGTGAAACATTCAATCCAGTACCGCGAGCTGCAGCGTGAATTTCTGGGTTGTATGGGTATGAGAATCCTTTCATAATATCACTTCAATGGCATAAACTTAGACGACTTGGTTGCACCAACACCAGGTCCTGTGTGTGTAGGGGATGTTCTTGTAGGAGCTAATTCTCCAAAGTACAATCCAATCATTTCCGGAACAATTTCGATTTCTACAAAGTCTCTTCCGTTGTAAATACCAAATTTTCTTCCTACAAATTGAGGAATAATAATCATTTCTCTACGATGTGTTCGAATTACTTTGTCGGGTTTATTGTTAGAATCATTAATAATTTTAGCTTGTTCCATACTCAAGCCACGTTTGAATGATCTTCTCTGTCTGGAAGGTATAATTGCAATAAATTCTTCGAATGTTAATTCTTTTAGTTTATCAATAGTCATTCCGCGGTAAGTAAATTCTTTCTTTCTGCGGACTTGAATACCTGCCTTCCTTTTTCTCTCTCTCCTTCTTGCGGCTTTTGGCGTAGCAAGACCTTTCGTTCTACGGGCCATTAACGTTTAGCTCCTGTTCTTTTTGCAGCAATGTGACCAACTTTTCTTCCAGGTGGAGCATTCCTTGAAACTGTAGAATTAATACCAATAGTTTGTTTTCTTCCGCTACCGTGAGGGTGATCTACTGCATTCATAGCAACTCCTCTAACTTTAGGCCAAATCTTTGGTCTAGCTCTATTACGGTAGAAATTCTTTCCAGCTTTTGCTATAGGTTTTTCTCCTCTTCCTGAACCTGCTACTGAACCAATAGTAGCTCGGCACATGTTGTCAAATGCTTTCTGAGCTTTGGAGGGTAATCGAACAATAGTTTTCTTACCGTGGGAAACGACAGTAGCAGCATTTCCAGCAGCTCTTGCTAATTTTCCACCATCTCCAGGTTTCATTTCAATATTATAAATTTTAGTACCTTCTGGAATAGAACCAATGTATGCTGTGTTTCCAGTGCTGATTTCAGCACCGTGGCCAGCAGCTACCTCTTGTCCGACGTGCATTCCATCATGCGCAATCATAGTGTACGTTCCATTTTGATCTTCAACTTTTGCTACAGGAGCAGTCCTACCAGGGTCGTGAAGTAACTCAACAACTTTTCCGTTTGATGATTTTGATCTAGGGTGGCGTGCATCGCCTTTAAAGCGATTATCTGCAGCCTTGTAACGACGACCGCGTCCGCGTCTTCTTGGTATTATTCTTTTTCCCATTTTATCACAATATTCCTAATCTATTACTCAAATCTTCGGCTGAGTGTCCTTCAGCTAGTTTAACAATAGCCAGTTTTCCTTCTTTGGTAATTCTGGTATTGACTTTGCTAACTTCTACTTGGAACAAAGCGCGGACGGCGCCTTTAATATCCAATTTAGAAGCAGTTCTTGCAACGTAAAATTCTAATTTGTTCTGTTCTAACATGTACAGAGCCCTTTCTTTAGATCTCGGACTTAGGATTACTTTGTGTTCACTCATAACCTTTCTCCTAAAGCAGATACTGCAGATTTACTGAATACTACTAATCGACCAGGATCTCCTCCTGGCGCTAATAATTCAGTGTTCAAATTCTTAGATGTAGTAACATCGACTCCAGATAAATTGCGGAATGCCTTTTCTGAATCATTATCTTCGGATAAAACCAAAAGAATAGACTTAGGCGTACGGTATTTTCTTCCACGACTTTTACCCTTTCCTGCTCTAATTCCTTTACCATCACGAGATCGTTTAACATCGTCTAAGAGGCCGAGATTGTCCAGAAGGCTTGTAGCTCTTTTTGTTAAAGAACCGCCTTCATTGTCTTTGGCTAAAGTTTCAATTTTATCTTCGACAACATAAGGAAGTGTAGCTTTTTCAGGAATTTGATGTCCTCTTGCTAACACATACGACTCTTGGGAAGTTGCAGCTAGTGCAGATTTGAAAGCTTTTTTATTTTCCTTAGAATTTATCTTAAAGCTCCAATCTTTTTCAGCTTTTGGAGGGTGAGCACGTCTACCGCCGATAGTATTTGGTGCTTCAGCACCGCGTCCACCGCCTCCGTTTTTACGAGGAGTTCTTGCCATACCTCGACCTTTACCAGGCCAAGAAACAGAGTGTCTAAATCCAGCACCTTTAGAAGCTCCATATGGTTGTCTTCTGTTTGCACGAGAAGCTCTTACAGCTTTTCGAATTAAATCTAAGCGCACAGGTTCACTGAAGGCATCTGGTAACTGAGCAGACTTCTTGGACGCTTTTCCTTTAATTGAATAAATTGGTACTTCCATGATTATACTCCTTGTTGGCTCTCCTGTGAAATCATAGTAATTTCAGGTGCAACAATTGCATCTGTTTTCTTTCCGTGGAATCTAACAGCTTTTCTGAAGCGAATTAGACGCTTACTTGGTCCAGGTAAAGAACCGTGCAACAGCGCATAATTTCCTCTGATTAAGCCGTAGTTCAAGAATCCGCCTTTAGGATTAATCTCATCAGGATTGTCTCCAATTTTTAGTAACCTTTTATTGTACTCAGTACGTTGATGGTATCCCGTTTGTCCAGCTTGAGGAACAGTAGATACTACATATCCAGGACTGAAAGGGCCTAAATTTCCAATCATTCTGCGGTGCTTTGAGTTCTTGTGAGTTAATAATTTTACACCCCAGCGCTTTACATGACCCTGGAATCCATATCCAGTAGTTACTGCGATTGCATCTAACATTTCTCCGTCTTGAGTAAAGTCCGACATTGTGAATTCTTTCCCCATCATTTCTTTAGCAAATTCAATTTGAGCATCTAGACTTCCACCACCAACAGCCATTTCCATGATTTCAGGTCTTTTCTTTGGAATTCCAGTAACCATTCTTGGTTGGGTGTGAACTAATAATCTAATTTCTTCTAAATCATTATCGGACATCTTCTTCCAAGCTTCTTTAGCATTATGTCCTTTAGGAATAGGCAATGTTCTTTCTAAATCCTTATCAATTTTCTTTTCCCAAGCTTCAGTTAAAGTTCTCAATCCATAAGTATCCTGAATATATCCTCGAGCTCCAATTACTTTCATTGGAGGAATTTCTACGATGGTTACAGGCATTCTAATTTCTTGTCCAGCAGTAGTTGATTTTTTACGGTAATCTACAGCCATAATATGACTCATACCGACTTTATATCCTGCAAAGCCAAGGATTTTGGGATCGTCACCTTCGACAGCAGCCCAACTAGAGATATGTGGCGTTTCAGAGCGCGCTCTCTTGCGAGGGCTGAAAGCCATGGATCCGCGGTTTGGTTTGTTGTGTTTTGGCATTTTATTCTCTCTCCAGACATCGCTAACCGTTGCTAACGGCATTGAACATCAGGCGTAGTTCCTACAAGTTACACATCGTACCGTGACGCTGTTTCTCGTCGAGAACGAGTGTCTCAAGAGGTGTAGGGATAATTGCCCTGAGCGTCTGGTTGCGTGATTGCAGGGTCTCTCGCACAAAGGGACCCTATATAAGGACTAGTTTATTTTTCCTCGATAGAAAGTCAAGATTCTTTAATCCCAAACATGAAACGTGTTATTCTTGTCCTTCTTACAAGCTCAAAGAATAACCAGCAAGTAAGTGTTACGAAGAAAGTAGCAATTATAACAGCAGAAAAATTCTTCAAGCCAAAATTTCCGGCAAGTTTTAAACCAGCGAAAGTTAAAGGCATATGAACAATGTAAAAGGGATAAACTCCTTGGTTAAGGTATGCCAATTTTTTACTAGGCACATTGAGAAAGTAAGCACTCCATGAGAAAATAGATAAGCACCAAAACCATGCATGAAAGCTGTGGATTATGCAAGCTAAAATAGTCATTTCATTATGTAAAATTCCATTTTCTAACCAACCGCCATCGACATAAGGAATGCCGCTTTTTTCTTGCTCTAGGCGAATCCATACAAATGCTATTGTCCAAATAATGGTAAGAGAAGTAATCAAAATTCTTTGCTTCTCAATAAAATTATAGTATTGATCCTTAGCGACTATGCAAGCATAACCGAAAAGAAAAAAAACAAAGAACCAGAACCACTCATACCCAACACCAATATATCCTGGAAACCAAGGTTTGAATACGACTTCCGTAATCACAAGTAGAATTGGTAACATTAACAAAGTTCCACTGTTTTTTGGTAAACTGAAAAAAGATTTTAAAAATCGAGACATCTTTCCAGTAGGGTAATTTCTAACTAAATAAAAAACAGGAGTGAGAAGTAAAGAGTATTGGAATAAATTCCATAGGAACCAAAGGTGACCTAGCGCATATAGTTTTCCAACAAAAGGGACCCAGAAAAAAAGAGTTCTCCATATAATGCCCCACAAGAATTCAAATGTCAATTCTGTTAAGTCTAAATCCTGGTTTTCAGTAATAACACTTCCGGCAAAACCCATAGTCCAAGCTCCGATTAACATTGGAATCAGCAGCCTCTTTGACCTCTCTTTCAGAAATAGTCCCCATGTCCGATTTTTGAAAGCAAACGCCGTCCCCATTCCCGAAATCATGAAAAGACCAGCAAGTCTCCATTGATGCATCCAGTGAAGCAGCATACTTGGAAAATCGACAGATTCAGAAGTATAATCGTTTCCATTTTCAGCTATTTCCCACCTTTCTTCTCTACTTATGCCTTCAAAATTAGGATTAACCTCATCTCCGTATAGATTCCAGTAAACTCCTATACCTACATGGAAAGGAATCAACAATGCAAATAGGATTACTCTAAGCCAGTCAATATCATGGCGTCTCACTTTACTTGAATCATTTTCCACGAATTGCCATAAAGTCACTCATTTAAACTTATTTTGAATTTAAAGCAGGCCAAATCATAGTAGTAGCTATTGTTACGAAAATTTGAATAGCTACGAATATTACAAGATTAAATCCAATTCCATACACGAAAGATATAACTAAAGAAAAAAATATAGACAGAATTATACTTCCAAAGAATAAATTTCTAAAACCTATTTTGTCCCAGTTATTTGACGTCCTTCCATCCCTCCTGCTATTTCTATAACTTGGCCAGTTATGTGACCAGAGAGAGAATCTGACGCTAGCATAATGGCAGAATTTGCAACATCTTCAGGTTTAGCTAGCTTTTTCAGGGACATGGTTGAGGTAATTCTATCGACACGACTTTGATCTAAGCCTTCGTCAATTTTCTTTTGGCTAACAGTCCATCCTGGTGCTATGGCGTTAACTCTAACGCCGTTTCCAATTTGGGCTGCATCATTCTTTAGTGTTCGTAATAACCCTGAGGTAATAGCACCTTTAGCGGCAGCATAATCTGCATGACCTGCCTCCCCATATATGCCAGCAGTTGATCCAATCAATACTAATGAACCTTTCTTAGTTTCAGCAACATGCTTTAGATAATAGCGAGATGTATTGTAAGTTAACGATAAATTTGTGGAAATCGTATTATTCCATCGCTCAATTCCAATCTCCCATAATGGAGCGTAATCTTTAGGGTATTTTCCTGCATTTGCTATGCAAATGTCAATTTTACCTTCTTTATCTATGATATCATTAAAAAGTTCTTTAGTTTGTTCAGAATCTGTCAAGTCAGCACAAATTGCAAAACCTTTTATTTTTTTTGCAATCATCTCAGCTTTTTCTTTTGAATGTTTGTAATGAACAATCACTTTTGCACCTTGTTCAGCAAACGATTCAGAGATTACACTTCCGATTCCTCCAGCACCTCCTGTTACCAGGACAATTTTACCGTCAAGCTCGGAATTCATATTTCAAGTTCAATTGCAGTAGCCATACCGCCACCCAAACATGCTGTAGCAAATCCACGTCTTCCTCCGCTTTGTCGGAGAGCATGGATTAAGGCTAAAACAATTCTACATCCTGAAGCTCCTAGCGGGTGCCCCATAGCAACGGCACCTCCGTTAACATTCAGCTTTTCGTGCTTCAAATGTAGACCTTGCATAACGCCTAAACTAGCCGAAGCAAACGCTTCGTTATGCTCATATAAATCATAATCTTTTTCACCTTCTCGATTATTCATTTTCCATAACTTTTGTACTGTAGGAATTGGGGCAGACATAACATCAACAGAATCAACTCCTGTAGCACAATATCCTGTTACAGTTGCCAAAGGCGTTAGTTCAAGTTGTTCAGCTTTTCTTCTAGACATGACTAAGCAAGCAGCTGCACCATCTGAAATTTGACTTGCATTTCCTGCAGTAACAACACCGTTTTCATCAAAAACGGGTTTTAATGCAGACAAACTTTCGAGGCTAGAATTAGGCCGAATTCCTTCATCTGTATTTAGAATTCCTTTTTCATGCTCGACAGCAACATGATATTCCTTGAAATTGCCTTTTTTGTGGGCATTGTGAGCTCGGATGTGAGACTCAATAGCGAATAAATCAGCTTCCTCTCTGGTGATACCAAATTGCTCGGCAATTCGGTTACCCGTTTGTGCCATCACCATTCCATTAAATGGATCAATAAGTCCGTCATGCATCATGCTGTCAATGGGCTTTTCCATACTGACTTTACCGTCTTCAGCTCTGGGAACTGTAAAAGGAGATTGAGACATTGATTCCATTCCTCCGGCAATCAAAATTTCAGAATCTCCAGCCCTAATTGCATTAGCTGCTAGCATTATAGCCTTCATACTTGAACCACACATTTTGTTTACAGTGAGTGCAGGAACTTCTTCAGGTATTCCGGCTTTAATGGCAGATTGTCTTGCAGGGTGCTGTCCAATTCCAGCAGACAAAACATTACCCATGATAACTTCATCAATAAGTTCAGGGTCTAGTTCAGCTTGCTTCAAAGTTTCTTTTATTGCAATTGCACCCAAATCGACAGCTGAAGTGTTGAACAAAGAGCCCTTGAATTTTCCATGAGCAGTTCTTGCACCAGCTACGATTACGACATCTTTTGGATACTGCATTGTAAAATTTACAGTGTTAAGGGGTTAGTAAAAGACCTTCGCAAGTATTAAGAAAAGCGGTACTGAGGTACTAATACAGAAAACATGGCCAAACCAAAAATTAAGGAGAAGCGCTGGACAGTAGACTTAGAGAAGAAAATCCAGGAAGAGCACTTTACAAATAAAGAAAGATACTCATTCAATCCTAATTCTAAAAAAGAAATTTTTGTAATTGATACACCTCCTCCTTACCCTTCAGGAACTTGGCACATTGGAGCTGTTGCCCAATACTCAATGATTGATGTCATTGCTAGAAGTCAAAGGTTACTTGGGAAGGAAGTATATTTTCCATGGGGAGTTGACCGAAACGGCATCAACATCGAATTTACGGTAGAGAAGAAAACAGGTCGTAAAATGAAGACATACGATCGTGCAGAGTTTCTTGATTTGTGTCGCAATGAAATTGAAAAGTATACTCAAGAAATGCGCAACATTGCCAAAAGAGTTGGATTGTCTTGCGCCTACGACCAGGAATACTTGACAGATGCACCTGATTACAGATCTGTCACACAATCAATTTTTATTGATTTATTCAAAAAAGGTGCTATTGTTGAAGAATTAAGACCAAATTTGTATGATCCTGTAGAAGGAACAACTATTGCCGAGGCCGAAGTAGAAAGATTATCAAGAAAATCTAAACTTTTAGATGTTCGGTGGTCAGTTACTGGTGATTCTAACCATGAACCCGTAATAATTTCAACTACAAGACCTGAACTTATTTGTGCATGTGGGATAGTTCTTGTCCATCCAGATGATTCTCGCTATCAACATTTAGTTGGTAAAAGTTTAGATCTACCAATGCCTACAGAAGGCCGTTCAAAGTCAGTAGAGATTATTGCTCATCCGAGCGTAAATATGGAATTTGGTTCAGGAGTTTTAATGGTCAGTTCTTTTGGAGATCAAAATGATGTGGCTGTTTTCAGAGAATTAGGATTATCTCCCTTCCAAGCAATTGACTTGGATGGGAAAATTACAGAATTGGGTTCATCTATATCGGGAATGCCTGTTCTAGACGCTAGAAAGAAAGCCATTGAAATTCTTGAATCTGAAAATAAAATAGAAAATATAATTGAAAGAGATCAAGAAATTCCAGTTTCGGAACGAGGTAAGAATCCTATTGAAATAATATTGCTCAAAGAGTGGTATGTTAGACAAACTCACATCCAGGAAAGGATGAAGGAATTATCTAATGAAATTAATTTTATTCCAAGTAGAAATAAGCAATTTTTATTAGATTGGATGGAAAATATTACAATCGATTGGCCCGTAAGCCGCCGTCGTTGGTATCATACAGAAATTCCAATTTGGTATTCTGAAGATAGAACTAAAGTAGTTACACCACCTCATGGAACTTACGTTCAACCTTGGAAAGATTCCCCACCTTCCGACTCCATTGTTTTGGATAGGGAAAATCAAAAGGAGTTAGGTAGATTTGAAGATCTTAAGTCAGAATTAGGTAAATTAGAGGGAGAGGAGAAAGTATTTGATACTTGGATGGATTCTTCCAATTCTAATTTATATGTTTCAGGTTATTTGTCAAATCCTGAGTTATTTGAGCGAGCATTTCCTACAGGAGTCAGACCACAAGGAAAAGAAATTGTTCGGACTTGGCTGTATTACACATTATTGAAATCTACACTGTTGTTAGATAAGCCTGGATTTGCTAACGTCTGGATTGATGGTCTTGGTATGGACCCATGGGGTCGTAAGATGTCTAAATCATTAGGAAATGGTATTGATGCAAGCTCAGTCCTAGAATGTGGAGCTGGAGGTCGAACAGGTTCATGGAAGATTAAAGGGCCTGAAGGTAAGCAAGTCGCTCTACAAGCTAAGAAAATAGGTTCAGAGTGTTTCAGATTCTGGAAAGCTGCAGATGCACAGGTCGGTGACGATTTCCAAATTAATCCCGAGCAAATCGAGCTAAGGTATTTCGGAGTTTTAACTAAGATTTTTAATGTGGGTAGGTTCGCATCACAGTTTGATTTTGACGCAGATTTAGACGAGATTCCAGACAATTTAGAAAATGAAGACAAATGGATACTTGCTGAATTTACAGACTTATTAGATAAAGCTAAGGAAGGTTATTCAAACTTGGACATCTATACCGCAGCCCAAGGTATCAAGACATTCAGTACAGGTATTTTTGCTTCGCATTGGCTAGAAATGGCAAAGACTAGATTGTACAATGAAGATGCTTCTGCAACTTGGACCTTACACAGGATTTTCAGAGATTTACTGTCTATTTTATCTCCAATTTGTCCCTTCTTTACACATCATCTGTCAACTACTTTGTACGAAAAGTCATCAGTAGAAGTAGATGTTTTCCCTGAATCACCAATCACAGACACACAATCTTGGACTGAAAAAACAGATGATTTAGTTGAGTTCAATTCAGTAGTGTGGAAGGCAAAGAAGGATGCAGGAGTTTCACTTGCAGCACCAATCTCAGGACACAACGTGCCTTCCTCTCTTAAAGAGATTGAGGCAGCACTTGTTGCTATGCACAAATTAGAATAGTTAAACTGAGCTTTTTCTGTCCTGAACAAATTCACTTGAAATTCTTAAAATTGCAAGTCCTAAAATTCCACTCAGGGCAAATAGAATAACTGCGGAAATTCCAGGTGCACTGATTGCTACTCTCAGGATTACAGTTGAAAGTATGAAACCGGTATTTCTTGCAAGATTTGCAAAATCTACTGTGAATCTGTAGGATAGTAGTAAAATTAGTATATCAGCTAGAATTAAAATGGTGAAGAAGTCAGAAAAGAAAATTTCTCTGTCTACTCCTCCTTTTCCATCGATTACTGCCAATGTCCATGTGGTAAAGGAGTAGGCTGCCATCCCAATGAATGCTATGAATAGCATCAAGGATATAATTCGCTTTGAGTGAACAAAACTATCCAATTCACTATCGTCCACGGTACTAATTTCCGAAACGTCACTTGATCTTCGATAGCTAAGAGCAGTGAAAAACAGAATTAGAAATGTAATACATTCCAGTAAAATTAATCCTAGCTCTCCATTTATGGCCCACTCATCATCAGCATCGAAATCAGCTAATCTTTTGAAAACGTCCCTTACAACTAACAATGTTACAACTTCGTATTGTTTTCCCACGGAATTTGAAAATGAAGATGGCAATGTTCGAATTAATTGATAAGTTTCGTAAGTAAGGAGTATTGAAAATGGAGTGTATAGCGATGAAAGAGGGGAATTCACTAATGTTTTAGCCTCACCTTCTACGGTTATCATCTCCATTTGATGTAATGCATAAATCAACAAATGGCCCATAAATGCCAGAACTGAAAAAATTAAAACACCAGCTCTGACTCTATCATCAGCATCGTCGCCCAGAAATTTCCGGTACCAATAGTTGATTTTCACTGCTTTAACCCTAGAGTAGGATTTATATTAGTTGGTTTTTTAAAAAATAAAGACAGACTACTGAATTAGTACTGTACAAACCATTCAGTATTTGGTTTGTGCCAGTCTCTTATTTGATCAGTTTCCAATAGTATTTTGTAATTGTTTCCGTTAGGATTTATTGTAAAATTTACTGTTTTTGTATTGGTTGAAAAGGTTTCATCAAATATTACTTCTTCTGAAACGACAGATTCTCCGCTGAATTCCTGTATTGTAACACGCAGATGGCACTGTTGTATTACAAGCCGTTGTGTACAATCCTCAGTACTTCCATCATGAGTAACAGTGGTTTCTCCACTCACAATATCAGCTTCAGGCTCTATTTTCAAATCAATTTGAGTAACCTTTGCAGTTGGCGCACACGTACATTCCATATTATCTGAGATAACAAATCCATCGAAATTAACGATTATTTCAGTTTGGCTTGAAGCACTATTTCCATCTGGTGAAATAATGGACAAAGTAACCATGTATTTTCCAGGCAGCTCATAGCTGTGACTTGCTTGAATGCCTGAAAA
>Ga0208624_1000822_pt1 | contig 15382 bp, 9 predicted proteins | sample Knorr_S23_td_DCM_FD_185607 | JGI IMG/M metagenome (GOLD analysis project Ga0208624, IMG submission 185607) | Marine microbial communities from Southern Atlantic Ocean transect - Knorr_S23_td_DCM_ad_71m_LV_A (SPAdes) (version 2) | ecosystem: Environmental > Aquatic > Marine > Oceanic | place...
AGCCCTCTACTCTTTCCATCAAATAAAATGGCGCTCCAATTATTTCACTATCATCACAATAAAGGTAAACATCTGGAACCTTGGCAAATTGAGATTTTATATTTTTTAAAACATTGTATTCCCTAAACATATCATGACCACCTTGTAAGCTCTTAACACCAAATGGTGGTCTTCTAAGAACAAACTCCTGCGTGGGTGATTTAAGAAAATAAGTTAAGTTAGAATATCCACTAGGGAATTGTTTAATTAATAGCTCATTAGCATCAATATTATTATTTGATAAATATGTTTTAAGCTTATCAAGCGCAAGCTCTTCCCCTTTTCGAATCCTTTTTGGAGCATCCATTGAAAAATTTGGAGTTTTGCCTTGTTGAATAAATTTAGATATAAAATTATAGAATTTAAGCTTTAGAGGAACTCTCAAGACTTTGAAATCCTATTTTAGATATTTTTTCATTATTTCTTTGGCTACTCTTGACTTATGAACCTCATCAGCACCATCGTAAATTCTTGCTGATCTTTCATGCCTATACAAAGAAGCTAGGGGGGTATCATCAGTCATTCCAAGAGCGCCATGAACTTGTACAGCCCTATCAAGAACATTTTGAAGAACTTGTGCAACATAAAATTTTATTGTTGAAATTTCAACTTTTGCAGCATAAGCACCTTCATTATCAATTTTTTTTGCAGCATCTAACACCATTAATCGAGAAGCATTAATCTCAGCTCTTGATTCTGCAATCCAATTTTGAATGGTTTGTTTCATTGCTAAAGGTTTTCCTGGAGCAAGCTCTCTAGAAGCTGCTCTTTCACACATCATTTCGAAGGCTTTTTCGCATTCTCCAATCCATCTCATACAATGATGAATTCTTCCTGGACCAAGTCTATCTTGAGCAATTTTAAATCCAGCTCCTACAGGGCCTAGCACATTTTCTTCAGGTACAACGCAATTATCATAAATAATTTCTGCATGTGCATTCCAACCGTCTCCTTCATCGCCCATTACTGAAATATTTCTAATAAAATTAAAGCCCTTTGTTTTTGTGGGAACTATAATCTGAGAAGCCCTCATGTAAGGGTTCTCGTGGTCTGGATCTGTAATAACCATAACGATTGCAAAATCGGCACCATCTGCAGATGAAGTAAACCATTTGTGGCCATTTATCACATAATTTGAACCGTCTTTTACAGCTGTAGTACCCATAATTACAGGATTAGACCCAGCAAATTCGGGTTCAGTCATGGAAAAACAACTTCTAACTTTACCTTCAACCAGCGGTTTTAAAAATGTTTCTTTTTGGTAATCGGTACCATGCTCTATAAGTATTTCCATATTACCTGCATCAGGAGCTTGACAATTAAAAACATATAGTCCATAAAAAGTTTTACCAAGTACTTCATAAATTTGACCAAGCTGATGAAGACTTAAACCTAAACCTCCATATTCTTTTGGAATTTGAGGAGCAAATAATCCCATGTCTCTAACCATATTTCTTTTTTCTTCAAGAAATGATAAATGATCTGCAAACTTGTGATTAAAACTTAAATCATCTTCATGAGCAACCATTTCGTGATCTATAAATTTCTGAATTTTTGATTTGATTTCATCAAATTTTTCTTTTGGTAAAGCCATAATTTTCCTAAATGTATGTTTCTAAATATCTTGGTATTAAACTACGATTAAATGTATCTAATGTAAAAGTATCATTTTCTTTCTTAAACAATGTAATTGAAGCATTTTTAATATTAAAATTTAATTTCATTATTTCGTCAACAGTTAACGATTGACATTCAGCATAAACTCCTGTAATTGCACCACCAGATGAAACAACCATTGTATTTTCATTCTCAATCATCAAAGAAGATACTTTACTCTTTGCTAATCGAATTCTTTCTCTAAAATTATCATAACTTTCAAATCCTTTTTCTGACAAATCAAGTTCATTATGGATCCATTTTTTTGCAATAATATTAAAATACTCTAAAAATTTTCGTTTACGCTTCCAAAAAGGTACAGCATCAAAAATCTCTTTAATATTTTTGTCTGTTTTGAGCATTTTAGGAATGAAATATTGTGCAATCTCCATCAATTGATTTTCAGCAAATTCGTCGATAATTATTGGGCTATTTAAAGTACCTCCATATCCTTTATTAATACCATCAAAAGTTTGCTTATGTCTATTTAATGGTCCTATAATTGTTTGATCAAAAGATATACTTTTTTTTAATAATTTCTTCCCAAGAACAATTGATTGCTTGACACCTTTTTTACTCAAATTATCGTAATTTTTTTCACCAAAGGACGCTTGTCCATGTCTTATCAAATATAGATTTGTAATATTTCCCTCCTTAATATTACTCGTATATTAAAAATACTTGTTCAGCAACGCAGGCTGGCTTGTCACTGTTTTTGAGCTCTACAGTAACCTCTACGATTAATTTTCCGCCATTCTTAATCTCTTTAAAATCCTTCAAAATTACTCTTCCTCGAACGAAACTTTTTACAGGAACCGGTGCAGTAAATCTGACACGATTTAATCCATAGTTTACTCCCATTTTAGCAGATTTAATTGAATAGGTTTCCTCTAAAAACTTTGGGAATAAAGATAAGACCAAAAAACCATGAGCGATTGTTGATTTAAAGGGAGACAATAATTTAGCTCTAATTGGAGCAGTATGAATCCATTGTTCGTCTCCAGTAACTTTTCCAAATTTAGATATTTGGGATTGTGAAATTTGATGCCATTTACTTACTCCTAGCTCACTTCCAACCAGACTTTTAACTTCTTCTAAATTTTTTAGGGATTTCATTAAGAAAAGTTACCTGAATGGCTAGTTTCTAACAATATTAAACTTTCTAAAGTAATAACGCATCCAAGCAAAGGAAATAGTTGCAGCTATCAATATTGCAAATACTTGAGAAAACCAAACCCATTCTATTGGTCTTCCTGTGAAATAAAAGTAATAAGACAATGGAGCTGTAAGGATGATCACGCGGGTAATTGTAGTTATAAGCAATGGCATTCCTTGTCCTAATGCTTGACATACTCTTGAACAAATAACACTTATTCCTACTGCAGGATAAACTAATATTATAATTTTTAAATAAGTTACACCAATATCAATTACTAAAGGATTTGAACTAAAAATAGGTAAAATATTACTAGCTAAAACAAAAAAGAAAATTACACTGATAGTAGTAATTAATACTGCCCTGTTTATACCGTAATTCACCACCGATAAAAGTTTATCAAATTCTTTAGCTCCATAGAACATTCCAACGATTGTTGTTAGACTAATAGCTATACCTAAAATTGGCATAAATAATAACATATCTATTCTAGAGACGATTTGATATGCAGCGACAGCTTCTGTTGAATAATTTACAAGAATCTTATTCATTACTACTTGCCCAAAAGATATAATGAGCATTGATAATGAAGATGGAATCCCTATTTGAAAGATTTTCTTTAATATATTATTGTTTGGGCTCAATTGTCTAAAATTCAACGATATATAGGATGATTTTTTCACAAAAATAATAAATAAGTATGCTAAAACCATTACAATCTGGCTAATTATTGTTGCAAAAGCTGCTCCCCTGACTCCATAATTAAAAGTAAAAATAAGTATTGGATCGAGAATGAGGTTCATAATGGTTCCAATTAATCCGATTATCATGGGAATTTTTGTTTCTCCTTCTCCCGCTAGAATAGCTCTAAAAAACATTGAAAATATAACTAATCCTAGGCCAAATGTTAAAATACGTAGATAAGAATATGCAATTGATAAAATTTTATCCTCTGCTCCTAAAATAGACAATAAGCCTTCTCCATAAATTACTCCTAGGATTGTTAGTAAAATTGTGCTTATAAACCCAATTAACAACGTTTGAGAGGCGGTTTTTTCAGCATTGACCTTATCTTTTTGACCAATATACTGAGCAATAGTAGCGGTTGCACCAGTTCCTATTCCTACACCAAGGCCAATTATGATAAAAAAAAGTGGGCTGACAAATGCTACAGCAGTTACCTCATCAGCTCCAAGCCAACCAATGAACATGATATCAACAACATTAAAAAGTGTTTGAACCATCATTCCAGCAATGATTGGCATAGCCATTGTCCACATAGATTTAGAAGGATTTGCTAAAAAATCCTTTAAACGAGATTCTTTTTCCATTAAGTCTCAAAAAGATATAAATACTTTTTATATCCTTTTTCTTCCATTTCTTTTAATGGGATGAATTTTAAAGCAGCAGAGTTGATACAATAGCGCAATCCAGTAGGATTTGGTCCATCATTAAATACATGTCCAAGATGAGAATCTCCTTGTTTGCTTTTTACCTCTGTTCTAGGAAGAATTAATTGATAATCTTGCTCGAATTTTACATTTTGATCCTCAATAGGCTGATAAAATGAGGGCCATCCAGAATTTGAGTCGTATTTGTGAACGGAAGCGAATAATGCTTCTCCGGATACAATATCGACATATATCCCTGGTTCTTTATGATCCCAATATTCATTGTCAAAAGCAGGTTCTGTACCACAATCTTGTGTAACATAGTACTGCATGTCAGTTAATTTTGATTTTTTTTCTTCCATAAGTTGTTCCGTTGTTTGTGCATTGATACCTATTAGCAATAATAAGAAACATATGATTTTTTTTGTTCTTTTCATCAAAAACTAAGTTAATAATAGAAAAGATTTTTTGTTTGGTTTTTTTCATTTATAGTTATACCTTGAAAATAATTGATAAATCTGCGTCTATGGACACAGAAAAAACTAACTGATAATAATAAAAAGAGGTATAAATAATGAAACTTAACAAAGCAAGTTTTCAATATATGATTGCCTTACTTTTTTCTGTTGCAACGCTTTTTGCTCAGAACATTACAGGAACCGTTAGCGGTGATGATGGTAGTGCTCTTGCAGGAGCTAATGTAGCAGTTGAAGGTACTGAGACTGGTGCTTCATCCAATCAGGATGGATCATTTAGTATTTCAGGCTTAAGCGATGGTACATACACCGTTACAGCATCATTCATTGGATATGAAGATGCCAGCGCTGTAGTTACTGTCAGTGGAGGTCAGGCTAGCAGTGTAAACCTTACTCTTGATAGAGGTGACATTAGACTTAATCAAGTAGTAGTTTCTGCATCTTTGAAAAAAGAATTAGTTACTGAAGCGCCTGCAAGTGTGACAGTTTTTGCTGGAGAAGAACTTCAAGCTAGAAACGCAACTACACTTACAGATGTTATCGGAAACCAAGCAGGTGTTGAGTACATGAAAACCGGTCTTGAATCTTCTAATTTAACATTAAGAGGATTTAATGGCGTTTTTTCAGGTGCAATACATGCTGTTGTTGATAATAGATGGACAAGAGCGCCTGTTGTTAATGCACAATTACTTCAATTTTTTGCACCAGATGATTCTGATATAGAAAGAGTTGAATTAGTGCGTGGTCCAGCATCTCCAATGTATGGTCCAGATACACAACAAGGTGTTATTTCTCTATTTACAAAATCACCATTTAATCAGGGCAACAGAGTTGCTTTAACAGTTGGTGATAGAAATTTCATGAAAGTTTATGGTCGTGTTGCTCATCAGTGGGGCGCTAGAGCTGCTACTAGAGTATCATTCAGCCATAGATCTTTTGACGACTGGGAATCAAGAATGCCAAGAAGCTTAGCTGAAGCTCAAGCTGATGGACATAGTTATTTTGAACCAGAACTTATTAGAAGAGGTCTACAGACTACTTCATATCCATTTATCGACTATTCTGTAAGTGGTTATGATGACCCTGTTGGAGGTTCTCCAAATTCAGCTTCTTCTGCTGAGCCTTTCTCACCAGAAGCAACTGTATTTGAGACCAAAACAGAGATTCGTCCTGACCTTAAATCCAACCTAACTATTAATACTAGAACAGCAAACATTTCTGCAATTGAAATGACTGGTGTTGGTAGACAGTTTGCAGATGATGTTGGTTTAAATCAATTTCAGATAGCATACTTCAGACAAGATGTCTTAGGTGGAGATCTTTATTTAAATTTCTTTACAAATATTAATGACCAAAAAACTACTTATAGTTTAGTAAACGGTAATGTAGTTTATGATGAGTCATCAAATCGTGCTTTCCAATTACAACATACTGTTCCTATGAAGAATGGTCAAACGATAATTTGGGGATTAGATTACCTTGATAGAACTCCTGAAACCAAGGGTACTATTAATGGTAAAAACGAAGATGATGATGATTTCGATAATCTTGGTGTATATTATTCTTATGAAAAGAAATTTGGCGATCAATTTAAATTTGTTGGTACAGGTAGATATGACCAAAATAACTACTTAGATGCTATTGGAACAAGTGGTGTATTTGCTCCAAAACTAGCTTTTGTATGGTCACCAGACGACGTTAGAGGGAACTTCCGTTTGACGTATGGTGAAAATATCGACTTACCAGGTAACTTCCCAAAAAATCTAGATATTGCTGTATTTAGAGATTTTGTATACTTACAAGGTCTTGGAATTGACTTTTCAACTCCAACGTTTGGAAGTTTACCATTTAATCCTGACATCCAAGTTAAAGCTTTGGGTTCAACTACAACAGGATGGACATATGACAGAGAGAATGGCTTACCTACATACCGTTCAAACTGGTCTCCTGCTTTAGGACTAGATGTTAACACAAATTATGCAATGAATAATAGCACAATGAATGCTGCAGCATATGGTGTATGGGCTCCTATTATTATGGGCTCTATTTTACAATCAGATGCTGGTGCAGCTTATAATGCTGCATTCGCTGCTCAGGTAGCTGCTGGTTACGCTGCTGCGACAGGTGATGTTGCTGGTGCTGGTGCTTATGGTGCCGCTCAAGCTGCTGCTGCCGCTCAAGCTGTAATGGGCTTAGCTGGTTCAGTATCTCCATCTGCATTTGGTAATGTTGTTATTGATACTGCTGGAAACATATTAGATCCAACAACGCAATTCCCAGATTTCCCTGCAACTAAGGAAACAACTTGGGCGCAAACTGAGTTTGGGTATAAAGGTCAAATAACCGATAATATGACATTATCTGTTGATGTTTATGACATGGTAATTTCAGACTATATTACTAATCTGCAAAATATTTCAGGTTTAGTAACTGTTCTTGGTGATGGTGGAAGTTATGTCGGTAATGTTCTTACTTATTTAGCTACTGCAGGTGATGCTAACCTCGTTAACTGGATTAACGGATGGGACGCTGCTGCTGCTGGTGGTAATGGTAATGGAACTGGTGCTGATGAGTTTGCTGGTCTATTATTAGGTCAAGTTGCTCAAGTACCTATTGGTATGGTTTCTCCTGAACAATCACCTTATGGTGGTAATTTAATTTTTGGTTACAAACAACTTACTGAAGATTTAAATCTTCAAGGGTTAGAAGTAGCTATGAATTACTTCCCATCAGCTGAATGGACTTTCTCAATGAATATGTCTCTATTAAGTGATAGTTCACTTACTGTTGACTTCGAAGGTGTTGAGCAGTTTGTTAACATGAACGCCCCTAAGTTTAAACTAGGTGGTGGAATGCAGTATGCCGGTGATGACGTTTCATATGGTGCAACTTTACGTTACCAAGATTCATATTTTGCTGATGGATTCTCAGGAACCTCAGGAGAAGTTGAAGGTTTCTATACAGTTGGTGTAAACGCTAAATGGAATGTAGAAGCAGTTGACGGAATGTCAGTTGGTTTATCAATTGACAACATCACAGATGTTGTTCACAGAGAAACTTTCTTAGGCCCAGAAATGGGAAGATTCACATCTATTAGTTTAGGTTACGATCTGTAAGAGATATAGTTTCTTAATAAATAAAAAAGCCCTCAAAATTGAGGGCTTTTTTATTACATAAATTATTTTTGATTAATCTTTACCAACTTTAAGCCATGGGAGAGCAACAAGATCTACATTGCCTCCAGTAATAACTAATACTACCTTTTGACCAACAAACTTTTCTTTATTCTTTATAACACTTGCTAAGGCTAAAGCACATGAAGGTTCAATGACAATTTTCATGCGTTCCCATACCAAGCGAGTAGTATCAATTATCTCTTGCTCAGTAGCTAAAACAATATCATCTACATTCTCTTGAATAATTGGAAGTGTTAACTCTCCAACAATAGCCATTAAACCATCTGCAACGGACTCTCTATGAACCATTTTGATACGTTTATTAGCTTTATACATTTGAAATGTATCATCAACACTCTCTGGTTCACATCCAATCACTCTCACATCTGGTTTCAATTCTTTTAAGGCAATAGAAATACCGCTAATTAAGCCTCCACCACCTATGGGTACTACTACTGAATCAAACTCTGGTACTTGTTCTAAAATTTCTAAAGCGATTGTCCCCTGTCCTGCCATTACGTCAAAATTGTCATAAGGATGAATTGAGATTCTATTATTTTCCTTTACCGTGTTGTAAAATAATGCATCTCTCTCCCCCATTGTATCACAAAATATCATATTACCTTTATATGTTTTAACATTATGAATTTTTGCTTTTGATACACTTTTAGCCATAACAATATCAGCATGAATACCTTTCAAATGTGCAGCACAGGCAATAGCACCACCATGATTACCCGATGATTGACAAGCAACACCTTGCTTAGCTTCATCATCGGTCAAAGAAAAGACTGCATTTGAAGCCCCTCTTATTTTAAAAGAACCTGTTTTTTGAAAGTTTTCACATTTAAAGAAAAGCTCAATTCCCAATAAATCATTAAAGTATTCTGAAGTTAGAATTGGAGTTTTCTTGACAATTGACTCCGTGAGAACGCGCGCTTTCTCTATATCAGATAATGTTGGTCTTTGAGTAAGCATTATTTAATCTACTTAACAAATACAAGCTTACCAACAGCATTGAAGTTTGATGATCGTATTTGATAAAAGTATACACCACTACTTACTTCATCGCCGTCATCATTTTTAGCATCCCAAACAACAGACTGGTAACCAAAACGCTGTTCTTTATCAATAAGTGTTCGAACTACTCTACCTCTGACGTCTAATACTACCATAGTAATATTTTCAGTAACGGGCATATCAAACTCTATAGTTGTACCACCTTCAGAGAATGGGTTTGGATAACTCTGAGACAAACGATATGTCGATGGAGCAGTTTGAATCAAGTTATATCCTTCTGAGACAAGTTGATTAGACTTGTTGTAGGAAGAATAGCTGACTCTCATAAATTCGTAAGTATCAGTAAGATTTTGGAAACTGAATGCCATTTCTAATGGAGTAGATCTATCTGGTCTAAAATCAGCAGCTTCAACTTGAATGATTCCATCCTGTTGATCATTTGCAGTTAATACCACGTTATTATTGAGGTTACTTGATAAATAATCAATTAAATATTTTTCAGTATCATATTCAAAGTAGAATTGAGCTGTAGAAGCATTTTGTGGGAATCTGACAATCAATTGTCCATTTAAAATTCTTAAATACGGTGGATTTCCAATAAGTGCATAGTTTGGAACAGTTCTTCCATTTTCATTAATTGACCAATTCCACATCGATTCAAACATCGCTAAGTCATTTGCATCTGAAATACCATCAAAATTAGGGAAGAAATATGGTGCACTTCCAGTCACTGGGGCAATATCAACTCCTGGATAATTTGCAATAAAATATGCATAGTCTTCAAAGTCAATTACCCAGTCATTATTTGAATCTCCCAATAATGAGCCAAAATAATAGAAAGATGAACTAACAGTTGAAGAATTTAGCCCTACCAAGTCTTGAGCATAAACATTTACATAGTATTGTTGATAATCAAGCAAGTTAAGGTTGGCTAAACTTACGTCAGCATCAGAATATGCAGTAAATGGTAATATTTCCTGACCTGTAGGAGATAAACCAACAGATACATAATATAATCCAATACCACTTGTTGAATCAGTGAAATCATTTAAAGAAATATCTAAAGATGGTATTTGAGTTATATATTGTGAGTCTTTAATGTTATCAATTGATAAAGTTCCAGTTATAGGAACAGCCCTATCAACTATTACTACAACCTCATTTGATTCAAAATTACTATTTCCAGATTCGACTCCAACACAGCTATTTGCTGCAATAGAAACTTTAACCTCACCATCAACAATGGCTTCAACATCAAAGCTAAAATTTGTACCATCAAAATCATTAAAATTTGTTACAGCGGCATTAGTTAAAACCAAATCATCCTGGGTGAAACCAGATACCTGTTCACCAAAATTAACATCAACGGTAAAACCATCATCAGAAGTAGCATAGGAAACACTAGAAGTTATCTGTGTACTAACACCGCTTACCACTTGTGCCCATGTTCTAGATGCTGCCCAAGCATATCCATCCAATGCTTGTTGTTCAGAAAACATTCTCATTTGATCGTCATACACATAGTCCATGTAGTTCATAAATTGATCGCCCATTGCGTTTGAAGAAAGACAACTGTTTTCAGCATCTCTCCCATAAAAATTTCCACTTCCAGCAGGCCACTCATAAATATTTGCACCACGATTATTTACATATTGAGGTGGTATGTCGCTCCATAAATAATCACCACAATTATTTGAGTTGAAAATGTGATTAAAAGTAAAATTATGTCCTAATTCATGAGTTAAAGTTCTTCCTCTGTTGTATCCTCCAGTAGTACCAGGATTTTCAACTGAACCAACACTATCATTTAATACAACTGACTCAGGAAATCCAAGATAGGCTTGACCCAACAATCCACCCGTCAAAGGAGCAAGATAAATATTCAAATAACCGTTTTTATATCCTCCAGATCCTCCAGGCCATGTACTTTGGTCAGGAGTAGTACTTCCTGCAATACTACTAGCATCACTTACACCACCTACACTGGATTGGTTAATTTGATATCTTAAAATTGTTGTTCCTTCAACTAATTGACTTCCTGTGGTTTCACCTGCAGCTCCAACAAATACAACATTATGTGTTCCTCTAGCTGCTTGGTGACTATAATCAATACCCGGATCGTAAGGTGCATCACTTGGATTAGGAGCAGATGGAATTTCATCACCATCAGGATTTAGATTTTGAAAGTCTAAATTAATCTGATCAAAATTTGCACCAATCTGAAAGGCTGAAGTATTGTCTCCAGCATTATAATAAAGAACATGGAAAACAACAGGAACATAAATGGTGTTTTGAGTACTAGCATCTGTTCTCCATTGAGGATTATTTCTTAAAAGTTTTCTAGCTTTTTCAATTTGTGCGTCACGTTCTGCGACAAATTCTGGTCTTAGAAGCTGTAATTCTTGCTCAAACTCATCAGTTGCACATCTGATATACTCTTCTCCATGTTCATTATGAGAAAGGCTGTGGTCATGATCATTGTGGTTATGTTGAGCAAATGAAACACCAATAAATAATAATACGACAAATAGTTTTTTTAGCATGTACATTTCCTGTCTTAAAAGTTTAATTAAATATAATTTGTATATGAATAAATGGAAATAGATTTCTACGCTTTGAAAAGATTATCAGATTTTTTATAATATTCTGTCATGGTATCTAATCTAACCTCTTCATAGCCTCTGATTATATCTGGTAATGAAGAAAACTCTTTAAGATCTTGATATTTACCGTTTCCAATTTCATTAATATTTTTTTCTAGAATAGATTTGTAATGATTTAAAGCTTTCTTGTCGGCTTTTCTTACATCGCTACTAAACCATGCCATAAAGTCAAATGGGGTTCCCCTTAAAAATTTCATGTTTTTAAGTATTACGTAAAATACTTTGAACCAAGAACCTAATGCTAATTTTGATTTGACTCCAGGTAACATATTTAAAATAGGTATATTTTCCATTGCTTTTAAAAAAGGAGGATGAAGCATATAATTAATTTTTGCAGATTTTCCAAACTCCTTGTTAATTGCAACATCCAACTCAGCTTTTAAGGACAATCTTGCAACTTCGTACTCATCTTTTGTTGCCATTAATTTAAAAAGATATTTTGCAACATTTTGAGAGAGCTCAGAACTTGATCTTGTCTTTTGCTCTTTATCAAATATATTTCCAACAAAATCGATATACTCCTTAGCAAAAGAAAGGTTTTGATATTCAATTAGTTCCTGAGTTCTGTGTTCAAGAATTCTTCTTAACTCTTTATCAGGTGAAATTGAGTCAATCAAGCTTACTGCTTCAGAAGATAAAATTGGTTTTGAAGCTAAACTTCCAGATCTATATAAGTCTATAGTATCAATCCAATGAGGATCTGATACCACTTTTCTTCCAATATTAAATGCATTGGTGTTTTGAGAAACAGCTACACCATTCATTTCGATGGCTTTTTCAATAGATTCACTTGAAATTGGTATACAACCAGATTGGAAAGCTGCGCCAATAACAATGAAATTTGCCTGCATATTGCTTCCAAAAAAATGTTCCGACAACTCTGTTGCATTTAATAACGTATTATTCTTGGAGTATTCTTTAATTAAATCAATCATAAAAGATGCTTCGGGATACTCCTCAGCAGTTGATCTTACCATATCACCAGTTGGAATTTCAGATGTTGAAATTACCGAAGTTGAATTTTTTGAGCTTAATTTTGCCATATTCTTTGGATTAACACCAGTAAGTAAATCAAAAACTAAGTATGCATCAGATTCTCCATTCGCAACTCTACTTGAATATTCTTTATCATTATTTACAATTTTAAGGTGAGAAACAACAGAACCACCTTTTTGGCTTAATCCAGTTTGATCTAGTGCAATTACTTTTTTGTCTTCAATAAATGCTGCGGTAGAAATAATTTGATTGACTGTCACAACTCCTGTTCCTCCAATTCCAAGCATAAATATATTGGTTACATTTTTTTGAATTTTGCTCGGATTTGGTAAAGTTGAGGGGTCAAACTCAATCGTCGGTAATTTTCTTTTATCATCCTTCTCTGATGGAATAACCTGAATGAAGGACGGACAATTCCCCTCCACACAAGAGTAATCTTTATTGCATGATGGTTGGTCAATCTGGGTTTTTCTACCAAACTCAGTTTTTATTGGTTGTACGCTTAAACAATTAGATTTAACTCCGCAATCTCCGCACCCCTCACACACTGCTTCATTGATAAAAATTCTCTTCTTAGGCTCGTGGACTAAACCACGTTTTCTTAATCTTCTTAAATTTGCTGCACAAGATTGATCATGGACTAAAACAGTAACTCCCTTAATAGCTTTTAATTTCTTTTGCGCGTCAACAATTTCATCTCTATGTAAAATTTCAACATCCTTGTCCCATCTAGATTGTTCTATAGATTTATAAGCATTTGTATCATCAGTTGTTATTATAACTTTTTTAACTCCTTGGGATTTCAAATATTTGGTTAATTCAGGTAGATCTAGCCCTCCATCAGGGTCCTGGGCACCTGTCATTGCTACAGCTCTATTATACAAAATCTTATATGTGATGTGAGAGCCAGCAGCAATAGCCTGCCTTAAAGCTAAAGAACCCGAATGGAAAAAAGTACCGTCACCAATATTTTGGAACATATGTTCTTTCTCAATAAAAGGCTCCATACCTGTCCACTGAGCACCTTCCCCTCCCATATGGGTAGTACCAAATGCTTTTCCATCATCAACAAACATTGCCATCAAGTGACAACCAATACCACCAAAAGCTGAATCACCCTCAGGTAACTTGACAGTTGAAGTATTGTGAGGACATCCAGAACAAAAATACATTGATCTTGAAGTTAAAGACTCTCCATAAATTCTATTGTCAACCTCAGAAATAATACTAATCTTGTTGTTATCTGAATCAACTCCAAGTCTCGAAGCATAACGATTAAATATGATTTTTGATAAATCATCAGCCGTTAATTCCCCGTATCCAGGAATCAATGAATCATTGTGTTCATCACTTTTTCCAACAATAAGAGGTTTATTTTGATAATTATAAACTTCTTCCTTTATTAGCATCTCAATAAATGATCTTTTTTCTTCAATTACAAAAATTTCATTTAAATTCTTAGAAAATTGTTTGATTGTTTTACTATCAACCGGAAAGGTAGCTCCTAATTTTAATATCCTAATTCCTTTTTCATTTAAAAATGCCTCATCCCATCCAAGTGAATCTAACGCTTCAACAACATCATAATAGGTTTTACCCGCAGTGATAATACCAATTGAGTCTTTATCTGATTGAACGGTGATTTTATTGATATTATTACATGCTAAGAAATGTTTAGCAGCTTCAATTCTTCCCAGATGAATTTCTTTTTCTGTTGGAAGACTGTGGTGTCCAACTAATTTAGCATTTTGGGTATGTTTCCAAGGCTGACCATTGTATTGAAAATCTGGAATATTAATATTAATTCTCTCCGGATGAACAATTGCGCTTCCAAATGCATCAGCAATATCAGTTACGATTTTGAAACCTGACCATAATCCAGAATATCGAGACATTTCATAAGCATATCTTCCTAAGTCTAAAATTTCTTGCACATTACCAGGATAAAAAATTGGCATCATTGCATCAAATAGTGCTGGTTCGGATTGTGATGGGAGTGTAGATGATTTACAGGAAGGGTCATCTCCAGCAACAGCTAAAACCCCCCCATTTTTACCTACACCTAAAAAATTCGCATGTCTAAAAATATCACCAGAACGATCTACTCCAGGTGCTTTTCCATACCACATTCCAAGAACACCATCATATTTTACATTAGAAACCATTCCTGCCATCTGGCTTCCATATATTAATGTTGCACCTAAATCTTCATTGACTCCTGGAATGAAGTTTATATTGTGTTGGTCGAGCAGCTTTTTATTTCTAACTAAATTTATATCAAGCACACCTACAGGTGAACCCCTATAACCGGATACTAGAGTACCTGTGTTTATACCTTTGATTAAGTCAGCCCTGTTTTGATCAAGCAATAGACGCACAAGCGCTTGAATTCCGGATAGAATGATTCTACCTTCGAGCAGTGTATATTTGTCGTTTAGTGTGAATTTATTATTCAAATTTGCTTCTGTCATATGTGCATAGTTGCTACAAATATTAATACATAAAATATTGCAAAACAAGTAGGCAAAATTATGTGACTAATGGATTTTTTTTTAGAAATTATGCCTCAATGAAAAAAATATACACTTTTTACATTTTTAATCTTGACTCCAATAAAAAAAATTAAATAAGTTGATAGGCCAGCCAATTAGCTTTTCGAAAGCTACGTATTTGCAACATTAAAATAATCTCTTTTAGAGAAGACTGCGTTTTGACGCGTAAAATATTAATTTAAAGGGTGAGAATTAGGAATTATGGCGGAAGCAATTGAAATAAACTTTCCAACAGAATCGGATAAAAATCCAAAAAT
>Ga0208624_1000825_pt1 | contig 15364 bp, 15 predicted proteins | sample Knorr_S23_td_DCM_FD_185607 | JGI IMG/M metagenome (GOLD analysis project Ga0208624, IMG submission 185607) | Marine microbial communities from Southern Atlantic Ocean transect - Knorr_S23_td_DCM_ad_71m_LV_A (SPAdes) (version 2) | ecosystem: Environmental > Aquatic > Marine > Oceanic | place...
CCCTGAATGGGAAAACGTTTCGGATCGACTCGTTCAGGAGGGGGCGGTGACCGCTCGAGCTTTGCTTGAGGAGGACTGGGAAGCCTTGGAACAGGCGTTCGATAACGCTTGGAAGACAATGATTCTCGATGGAAAGCAGCGATTGGATTGGGTCGCGACGCGCTCCCAGCCGCGGGCTTTCCAGCGACGGGCGTTGAATCGGCTTGTTGAAGCGGTAACTGGCAGCTGTTTGGCCTTAGCCAGCTTTGAAGCCATTCTCGAATCCCTGAGAACTGGCGTAGGTTTCAAGACGAATGTCACGGCTTCGCATTGGGTTGTGGGTGATGAAATGGAGGGAGTCAGGGTAATCAGTGAATCGATTTCATTTCCTTGGGATGAATTGGGTCTTCCGGAAGGTTGCACGATGTGTCTGCCTGACGGCGCTGCGCTTAGTTCGAAAAGGGTTCATGTGGATGAAGACCTGTTCAGCAGTATCCGCTCGGGGGCCCACTCTCATGATAGAGTGGTTTTCATTAAATCCGACGAGAAACATTCTTCATCCGTGAGGGTCAGACTTTGGTGGCCAGGTGACGCTTATCAGGCGATGGGAAGGGGATCCTCGGTCAAACTGAAGGATTTGTTTAGCGACCGAAAGATACCGATAGAAAAACGAAAAAGATTGCCCGTCGTTCTGAACAGTAGCAACGAGATATTGTGGGTGCCCGGGCTTCCGCCCAATCAATGGACAGCTTTGTCTGCCGATACGAGACAAGCGTTGCGGTTGACTTACGAAGAATGCCAGGCAGTTTAGCGATTACAGGTTAGTAAATGTCAGATTCACCAAATTCACAAAAAGGAAACCCGAACGGGAAAAACCAGCCGGAGCGGTTCCAGCCAAAGGTCATTTTGATCTGGTTGGCGATCTTCGCTGTTATGGCCGTGCTTTGGTATCAGACCGACCGGGGTGGAGACGCGAACGAGATCCCGATGTACGACGTCGTCATGCATACGGAAAACGGTTTGATTGAGTCGGGAAAGATCTATCCCAACCCCAACGGGGGCAATAACTACTACGATGTCATCGGCGAAATGCGGGTTCCCGATGACACTGTTGAGAGCGGTTATCGACTCGTGCCATTTAAAGCGGATGGCAAGTTGGTGGATGGCCAGTACGAAATTCTTCAGAGATCGAAGAAATTCGAGGAGAATGAGAGCAACACCTTTTTGCCGCAGTTACTGGCGGGGTTGATACCCTTTTTGTTGGTAATAGGCATCCTGTATTTCCTTTTTGTCCGACAGCTGAGAATGGCGGGGCGTGGGGCGCTTAGCTTTGGGAAAAGCAAAGCCAAGCTTTTGACTAGAGATAAGGACAAAGTTACCTTTAACGAAGTAGCTGGTTGCGATGAGGCTAAGGAAGAAGTTAGCGAGGTCATCGATTTCCTTAAGGATCCGAAAAAATTCCAGCTCATGGGTGGGAAAATTCCGAAAGGCATTTTAATGGTAGGCCCTCCGGGCACCGGAAAGACCTTGTTGGCGAAAGCGGTAGCTGGAGAAGCGGAGGTTCCGTTCTTTTCCATAAGTGGCTCCGATTTTGTTGAGATGTTCGTGGGCGTGGGAGCTAGTCGCGTTCGCGACATGTTCGAGCAAGGGCGGAAGAGCGCTCCTTGTCTTATTTTCATTGATGAAATCGATGCGGTAGGTCGCCAGCGTGGTGCTGGTCTAGGAGGCGGAAATGATGAGCGTGAGCAGACGCTCAATTCGCTCTTGGTGGAGATGGACGGATTCGATACCACTGAAGGGGTTATTATCATGGCCGCTACCAATAGACCCGATGTATTGGATAAGGCCCTACTGAGACCAGGGCGTTTCGATAGGGAAGTCGTTATCGGACTACCTGATTTGAAGGGCAGGGAAGAGATTCTAAAGGTGCACGCGAAGCGGATCAAGTTGAGCGAGGATGTTAATCTCGAGGATATAGCCCGCGCGTCGCCGGGATTTGCCGGGGCGGACCTAGCCAATCTGCTTAATGAAGGAGCCTTGATGGCTGCACGAAAGAACAAGAAGCAGGTGGAGATGATCGATATTTACGAGGCCAAGGACAAAATCTCCTTTGGCCGCGAGCGTCGTCAGCTGATGGATGAAGAAGACAAGCGCATGACCGCCTTCCATGAAGCGGGCCACGCGCTGATCGCTGCCTTGCTGTACAAAAAGAAGATCAAATTGCACAAGGTGACCATTATTCCTCGTGGTCGAGCGCTTGGGCTGACTATGAGTACGGCGACAAAGGATATTCTGGGTCAGTCGAAGAAAGAGCTTATAGACGACATCTGCATGGCCATGGGTGGACGTATTGGCGAAGAGGTGGAAACTGGGGACTTTAGCAACGGTGCCGCTATGGATATCAAGCAAGCGACCAATATTGCCCGTCACATGGTTTGCGATTGGGGTATGAGCTCGCTGGGTCCGATAGCGTTTGGCGACAACGAGGAGCATCTCTTCTTGGGGCGGGAGATCAGCAAGACCCACAATTTGAGCGAGGAAACCGCCAAACGGATTGACGAAGAGGTTAGTAAGATAATCACGACTCAATTTGACCGGGCCAAGAAGCTAATCGAGGAGAATCGCGAGGGCCTTACCAAGATTGCAGAAGCGCTTTTGGAGTTCGAAACGATTGAAGGTAAGCACGTTCAAGAGATTGTTGAATACGGCGAGATCCGATCAGAGGTAGTTTCCACTAAGACTGAGGAGGAGAAACGTAAGCAAGAGGAGTCTGAGAAGGAGAATTCCGAGGAAAAGAAAGCGTCAGACAAGAATGAAGATATTCCTCCCGCCGTCGATGGGGCTCAAGCCATGGCTTAACCTCGGTCGTTCAATGAACTGATTTGGGGCTCTCGGGAAACGGGGGCCTTTTTTTGCATCGCATTGGTATGCTAGCGGGTGTTTGATCATGGCCACAAGCGATGAAGGCGAATCTTTCTCAATTAGGGTTTCGACAGAAACCATCGGATATTACGAGGCTGATTGCTCTAGCGTTTCAGCGGCCTGACATCCTCAGTTTGGCGGCAGGATTTACCGATTCCGAATCGCTCCCGGTGGAGGATGTACGGGAAATCGTTCAGGAAATCAGCGATTTGGAAACTGAGGCCAAAGCATCGCTCCAATACGGGTCTAATATTGGGCGGGACACCCTGCGCAGTCATTTGACGAGTCGAATTGAGCATGGCGATTTAGCGTCTAAGAACGCATTTCATCCTGATAGGCTGTTTATAACCAATGGGTCTCAGCAGGCGTTGTATCTAGCGGTGCAAACGCTTTGCGATCCCGGCGACTGCATTCTGGTCGAACAGCCGACTTATTTCGTCTTTTTGGAAATCCTTCGAGGCTTAGGTGTAGAGCCAATTCCGATGCCTATGGGTGTTCGAGGAGATGTGGATGTAGATTCATTGCGAAAGGTGTTAGAAAAGGCTGCTTTGGATGGTTCGATTGAGAAGATCAAAGCCGTTTACTTGGTGTCCTACTTTGCGAATCCGAGTGGCCATTCAATTTCCGAAGAAGTGAAGCAAGCGGTGGGCGCTTTGATTATGGAATTCAATTCTGCGATCGCCCTGCTAGAAGACGCAGCCTATCGAGAACTTTATTACGAAGGGGCGCATCCGGCCAAAAGCGCCTTGAGCCTAGAGTCGTTTTCCGAGTTGCCCGTTTTATACACGAGCACTCTCACGAAACCCTACGCCTCCGGTCTGAAGGTGGGGTATGCCTATTGCAACTCGGATGAATGGAGGGATGCCATGCTTGCGGTAAAAGGACAGCAAGATTTTGGAACCTCCCACTTTACCCAGGTCATAGTAGAGCGAGCATTGCTGAGCGGTCGATTCGATCGGCATCTCTCCGAATTGAGAGCAATCTATCACCGTAAGATGCAGACTCTTCATCGTTGCCTAGCGAGCTCGTTATTGGATCTTGGCTGGAGTTGGGGCATTCCAGAAGGAGGCCTGTACTTATGGTTGAGGTCGCCGAACGGGTTGCCAACGGGTAGCGAATCCGAATTCCACCAGGCTTGTCTGGATAGCGGTGTCTTCTATGTTCCTGGAGACCTATGTTTCGTGAACAGCGCCCAAACTGACTATATTCGAGCCAGTTTCGGGGTGCTGAACGAGAGCCAGTTGGTAGAAGCGGCTGAAAGGTTTAACCGAGCGGCCGCGTCGGTAGCCCGAGCGATGGCGAGCTGATATCGCGTGCTGGCTTATTGGTCGTATGACTGCTAACTAGTGGGAGTTGGGTAGTTTAGTGCCCCCTTTAGTTGGTATTCGCGACTATGACTTAATGTTGTGGCGATTACACTTGATAATCGGAATGCGGCCAAGTAGCTACGCGCCTTAACTATGTCGGACTACACGGTAACCCACCTAAAACAGCTAGAGAGCGAAGCGATTTTCGTTCTTCGGGAAACGGCTGCCCAGTTCGAGCGACCAGCTCTCCTCTTTTCTGGAGGTAAGGATTCGATCGTAATGGCGCATCTGGCCAGAAAAGCGTTTTGGCCGGCGAAAATTCCTTTCCCGCTCTTGCATGTCGATACTGGCCACAATTTTACCGAAACGATCGAGTTTCGGGATCGCCTAGTTGAGGAATCTGGAGCGAACTTGGTGGTGGCATCCGTCCAGAAGGCGATAGACGAAGGACGTGTCGTCGAGGAGAAAGGCCTCAATGCCAGTCGCAATGCGCTGCAGATTCAGACTCTGTTAGATTGCTTGGAAGAGGGCCAATACGACGCCGCTCTCGGTGGAGGACGGCGCGATGAAGAAAAAGCAAGGGCGAAAGAGCGGTTTTTTTCACATCGGGATGAATTTGGCCAGTGGGACCCGAAAAACCAGAGGCCGGAACTTTGGAATGTCTTTAATGGCAGGATGAGCCCGGGCGAGCACTTCCGTGTTTTCCCGTTGAGCAATTGGACGGAGATGGACGTTTGGCAATACATGAAGGTGGAGGAAATTCCGATTCCCAATCTGTATTTCGCCCATGAACGGGAAGTGGTCATTCGCAATAGCGCCATTTTGGCCGTTTCCGAATTTGTTCAGCCTAGAGATGGAGAGACTGTGGAGCGAAAGCGTATCCGTTTTCGCACAATGGGTGATGCTACGATCACCGGGGCGGTCGAGTCCGATGCAGACGACATGTCCAAGATCATAGAAGAGGTGGCCGCGGCGAGAGAAACCGAACGCGGCAATCGGGCGGATGACAAGCGAAGCGAAAGCGCTATGGAAGACCGCAAAAAGCAAGGCTACTTTTAATTCCGTATCGGATCGCCAATGACGGACCAAGACAACTCTCACAGTTACCTGGACATGGACCTCCTTCGATTCACGACTGCGGGATCCGTTGATGATGGGAAATCAACCCTAATTGGCAGATTGCTCTATGATTCGAAAGCGATTTTCGAAGATCAGCTAGAGGCAATCGAAAAAACAAGTGAGCAAAGGGGAGACGAAAACGTGAACCTCGCCTTGTTGACCGATGGACTCCGGGCGGAGCGTGAGCAAGGGATCACCATCGATGTCGCTTACCGCTATTTCGCGACTCCCCGCAGGAAGTTCATCATAGCAGACACGCCGGGCCATATCCAGTACACGAGAAACATGGTTACTGGGGCTTCAACGGCGAACTTGGCGATTATCTTGGTTGACGCTCGCAAGGGCGTAATCGAGCAGACCTGCCGCCATTCCTTTATTGCCGATCTGCTTCGTATCCAGCATGTGGTGATAGCCATCAATAAGATGGACTTGGTCGATTGGAGCGAAGAGCGCTTCCTGGAAATAAAGGACCAATTTCGTCGCTTCGCATCTCGGCTTGATAGCATCGTAGAGGTGACGTTCGTCCCGATCAGCGCTCTTAAGGGCGACAATGTTGTAGAAACCTCGGAGAACATGCCATGGTACAAGGGTCCATCCTTACTGTACCATTTGGAAACAGTTTATATCGGTTCGGAGGAGAACCATGTTTCGGCTCGTTTCCCGGTGCAATGGGTTATTAGGCCTCACAGCGACGAGCATCACGATTTTCGCGGCTATGCTGGTCGCGTGGCTGGAGGCGTCTTCAAGCCCGGTGACGAAGTGGTGGTCCAGCCATCCGGTTTTAATGCAGTGATTAAGGCGGTCCACACGATGGATGGGGAGTTGAAGGAAGTTTTCGCTCCGCTGAGCGCTGCCATAACCTTGGATCGAGAGATCGATATCAGCCGTGGCGATATGATCGCGAAACCAAATAATCCTCCGAGCGTTGGACAGGATATAGAGGCGATGATTTGCTGGTTCAGTGAAAAGCCGCTCAGCAGCCGAGGGAAGTTCATCCTTAGGCACTCGACCAAGGATACCAAGGCGGTGATTCGCGACATCAAGTACAAGGTGGACATTAACACGCTCCACAAGATCGAGGATGACCTCGAGTTCCGCCTCAACGATATCGGACGCATTTCTCTGAGGACAGCGGCCCCGCTTTGCTACGACCCCTATAAAATGAATCGCTCTACGGGATCCTTTATTTTGGTGGATCCGTTCACGAACGAGACGATGGGCGCTGCGATGATTATCTGATCAGCCAAGCGGTTCGCTTCCTCTTAGGCGGCTTTGGGGATTGGATTAGGCAACATCCTTGTTTACGAAAGCTTTACAAATTGGGCTGTTCGCGTGAATGTGGTTTGATGATTCCTGCTGAAGAGTCGCCATTGTCCATCGAGGAAATGGCCTCGCGATTGAAATGTTCGCGAGGTTGGGTTCAGTTGTCGGTGGACGCAGGTTGTCCACGGGATGAGGAAGGCCGGATAAGCGTTCGAGACTTCATGCTGTTCCAGCTGTCGAATATCCACCGAATTCGCCAAATCGCCGGTCTGGAGCCGATAGAGACTCGAGGCAACGAAGAGGATTTGAGGCCCAACGTGAAAGCGATTTTGTCGACTCAGCTCGAGTGGTTGCAGGCGCGGTCGACGAAGGACAATGTTAAGCAAGCGGCTCGAATGGTGCACCAGAAGATACAGAAGATCGAAGATCGCTCTTAGTCATTGAAAAGGACTCTCTGATCCAAAGGAACTACCATCCGTAAGCCGTTTGGCATCACGGATTTGATCGGGAAAATTGACTAAACCGTAACGGTTTTGAAGTTGTCTCTCCCGATATCTTGGATTTCTTTCGTTTTGGCTGAGTGCAGCTGAGACATTCCATGGATAAAAAAGTGATTGCCGTAGTAATGGGTGGAGGACGTGGATCGCGCCTCCATCCCCTAACAAGAGAACGTTGTAAGCCAGCTGTGCCGCTGGCTGGCATGTATCGCTTGGTGGACATACCGATCAGCAATTGCCTGAATTCGGAAATCAACCGTATCTACTTGCTCACTCAATTCAACACCGCGTCTCTGCATCGTCATATTCAAGATACATATCGGTTCGATCCTTTTGGTGGTGGCCGAGTAGACATCCTATCTGCCGAACAGACTGAGAAAGGCGATAACTGGTATCAGGGAACGGCGGATGCGGTTCGCCAGAATATTCATCATTTTGCCAGCGTTGATTACGATTACGTTCTGATATTGTCGGGCGACCAGTTGTACCGGATGGATTTCAGACAGATTATTGCCCAGCACATTGAATCGGAGGCGGATGTTACGGTTTCGGCAATACCGTTTCCCGTCTCTCAAGTCGAAGGTCTTGGGTTAATGCGGGTTGCCGATGATTTACAGATTCAAGAATTTGTGGAGAAGCCGACCGATCCGGAGGTGATCGATGGCCTAGCTATCTCGGACTCCATCGAGGCCAGCTTGAAAAAGAATTCCGGTGGAGAAAAGCGCTGCTTAGCCTCGATGGGTATCTATGTCTTCAATAGGGAAACCATGGTCGAAGCGTTGAACAGCAGCGCCACGGATTTCGGTAAGGAAGTAATTCCGGGCCTCTTGAGTAGTAGAAAATTGGGGGCTTATGTTTTTGAAGGCTATTGGGAAGATATCGGTACGGTGAAAGCATTTTTCGAGGCCAACCTGCAGTTGGCGGATCCCGTTCCTAAGTTTAACTTCTTCTCCCAAGGCAATCCAATATATTCGAGAGCCCGTTATCTTCCGGCCAGCAAAATCAATCGCTGTTCGATAAACCACGTAATCGTTGGCGACGGCTGTATCATCACGGATTCCTATCTGAAGCGTTGTGTAATCGGAATCAGGTCCACTTTGAGGGAGGGGGCTCGATTGGAAAACGTGGTTATGATGGGATCCGACACATTTGAGAGTGCAACTGATCGAGCGAGGAATCGGGAGCAAGGCATTCCAGATATCGGAGTCGGCATGAACTGCGAAATAAAGAATGCCATCGTCGATAAAGGCGCTCGCATTGGAGACAACGCTAGGCTGAGCCCGGATGGGAAACTGGATGGGTATTCGAAAGATGGAATCTTTGTTCGCGACGGTATTATTTGCGTTACCAAAAATACTGTTGTCCCAGCAAACACCGTAGTCTAAACTCATACCCATGAACCGGCTTCTCGTTTGTATCGACGGCTCGCAATACGGCATTTCTTGTTCGCGATATGCCGCTTGGATCGCCTCGCGCATCGACATTGAGATCGAGGTTGTCTATGTCACGGATCTCCGTCAGTTCGAAGTGCCGTTTGTCGCCGACTTGAGTGGAAGTCTGGGGCTGCAGCCGTTTCAGGCGGTCTTGGGGCAGCTTCAGGAACTAGAGAAGAAGAAGGCCGAGGTCACCTTGGAGCAGGCAGCCAAGTTGATTGAGGGAAATGGATACAGTCGATCGATCAAAAAGACCCACAAGACAGGATTCCTGGTTGATAGCCTCAAGGAGCTCGAAGAAGAAGCGGACATGATTTTGCTGGGCAAGCGAGGAGAGAATGCCAACTTCGCTACCGAGCATTTGGGCTCAACTATGGAACGGGTAGCGAGGGCTGCGACAAAGCCTTGTTTCGTGGCCTCGAGGGATTTTAAGCCGATCAAGAGAGCGCTGATTTCCTATGACGATTCAGAAAGTTGCCGAAAAGCGGTAAAACTCGTCAAAAGCTCTCCTATTTTCAAGGGTATAGAAGTCCATGTGGTTACGGTGAGTCCAAATGAGAAAGAGGAAGATCGCCTGAAACGCTTGCAAAGCGCGGAATCCGAATTTCAGGGCTCTGTAGAATCGTTGAATTGCCAGATGCTTCATGGAGAAACGGCCACGCAAGTGGTTGAATACGTGAAAGACCAGGAAATCGACTTGCTGCTAATGGGCGCTTACGGGCACAACCGTATCCGACGTTTGATCATCGGAAGCTCGACTATGGAAATGCTTCGCGGGTGCCAAGTACCGTCTATTCTGTTTCGCTAGGTTTTCGCGAGAGGCCTCAAATCGTAGCGTAGGCTTCCAGCCCGTGACCGCCACTTGTGCTTACAGGCAGGAAGCCTGTTCTATACTTTCAAATGGCTACTCGGCTTGCGCCGCCGTAGTCCCGCCTTGGCAGGACGTAGGCATGAGATCGCCCGCGACCTCCTTCAAATGAAGAATCAGACAGGCAGTTTCTCAACGCTCTAACGGGTAAAGGAGTCGCATGGGTTTACCATGCATTTCTAGCGTGTCGCCGCTAAGACGTATCCAATTATCAGTGATAGCTCTAAGTTTTCGCAGAGTTTGAACGTATTTAGGATCGTCTGCCAGATTACGCTGCTCGTTTGGATCGGCTTGGAGATCGTACAACTCTTCGGCGGGCCTTTGGTGGTACTCTTGAACCTTTCGAGCGATTTTGGGGTCCAACTTGGCGGTACTAACCCACGAGACCCAAAGATTGTGGCTTTGCGCCTCAGGGTTGTGATCGGTCTGGCAAGTGAAGTTCAGTTCGGGATATATATTTCGAATGTAGCGAAAGCGATTGTTGCAGACGGATCTGAGGGGATAGGTGTGATGGGCTGCGGATGAGTTGGTGCTGAATACGTAGTCTCGATGGCGATCGGACTCGCCTTTGATTAGACCGAGAAACGAGCGACCATCGATTTGGTTGGAGCCGTATCCGGATTCTGGAGGAGTTCCTCCAGCAATTTCAATCAAGGTAGGTAGAATATCTACAAAGGAGATGAGGGCTCGGCTACGTTTGCCCGGTTCTGCGATGCCAGGCCAGGAAACAAGCATGGGCACTTTGACGCCTGATTCATAGTTGTTCCATTTGCCGTAGGGCAATTGGGCTCCGTGATCGCTGGTGAAGAAGATAATCGTTTCGGGGCCCAGGTAGGTTTCTACCGCCTCGAGAGTGGCAGCTACTTGCTGGTCCATGCGTTCGACATCCGTATAGTATCGAGCGAGTTCGAGCCGCGTATCCTTTGTATCGATCAATTTAACAGGAAAGGTGAGAGATTCGGGCTCATAGTGGGGAAACGGCTTATTGGGCCAGGGCACATGTGGATCTTTGATTCCCACCATCAGTAGCAACGGCTTGTCGCTTTCGTGTTGGCTTAGGAAATCGGATACCATCCTTATATTTTCCAAGGACATATCTCGATCAACGTAATCGAATCCTGCGCGTTCGTCAGTACCGTGAGCAATTTTCCCAAGAGCCACGACGTCATAGCCAAGATCTCGCATGTAGTGAGGAATTTGCCTGACGTTGTCACGGACATAGGTGTGATTGGGCTCCGCTCCGTTTCGAAAGGGCATCAGGCCGGAAAGCATGGCTCCGCGGGAAGGAGCGCAGCTTGGCGAAGCAACGTAGAGACGCTCAAAAATCGTTGATCGCTCTGCCAATTCGTCTAGGGCCGGAGTACGAATGTCGGGATTCCCCATAAATCCTGTGTCCTCAACCCCAAGATCGTCCGCTATGATGAAAGCTATGTTAGGTGACGAGGCGCTTTGAAGATTTGCCGTCAAAGCGACCAGAAGGATTAAGGGCAAAAGCGATTTCATGGTTCGGTAGGGTAGATGGAATAGGATCGGAACGATCATGTGAGCATTGGTTGTCTATGCCTCTTTTCAAGTCCTTGTGGACGTAACCGGTTGATCTCGTCCGACGTACAATGGAGTCGAGGAAAGGGACGAAGCCCATCAGCTTTCGCTAATGGGCCTCCATTGGGTGCATCCGTCTTCGCCCGCTATGGGGCTGCGCCGAGACCGTGGCGCCTGGATTGTTTGGTCGGGCTATGCCCTCCTGATCTCGCCCTTTGGCTTCGGAAAGAGCCAAGGATCCCGCTAAGCGGGATTATGAGCCTGACGAACGTTTGATTCCAGTCATCCTCTAGAATCCGTTTCCACCTTTTTGCCTTTTTAGATAATTCTCCAGCGTCCTGGCGCCAGTGATGGACATGGCTTTGCTCGTCCATCGGAGTATCTATGGCCCCTTGGCTCTTGTCCATTTGGAGATCCCGTCGTTATGTTGGCGAAGGTCCGTGTCCACATATTCGAACATGCCGATGTAAAATCGCCCATTCGAATTTTGGATAACGTATACTTGATACAACAAAGTTGGGATATGGACGAGGCCCATCAGTTTTCACTAATGGGCCTCGATTGGGTGCAGGGCTCGGATTTGAACCGAGGACCTTCAGGTTATGAGCCTGACGAGCTACCAGACTGCTCCACCCTGCAATGCTAGAAAAATTCTAAGTCTCCGTCTCTGGAAAACGAAGAGTGGGGAGAAAAGCGGGAATCGAATTCCCTTGTCAATGCCATTTCCTCCAAAATTCGGGAATTTGTGACAAATTACCGCTTGCCAACAGGGGGCGCAGGCCTAGCTTTGTCGCTCTTTCAAAGAAACCCGCTATACTAAAAACTAATAATTTTCGTCCAAGGCGAGTTAACACTCGCCTGCGTCAAAAGACGTTTTGACGAACCTATTATGAATATCGAACTGACCGACCTGCTGGAAGCGGGTGTCCATTTCGGACACCAAGTTAAACGCTGGAACCCGAAGTCCAAAAGCTTCGTTTTTGATCACCGCCAAGGGATCTCGATTATCGATCTCTCCAAAAGCTATGACGGCTTGAAAAAAGCCTATGATTTCCTCGAGGAAGCAGTGGCCAATGGGGGCGAAGTCTTGCTTGTTGGAACCAAGCGCCAAGCTCAGGAAGTAATCCGAGAAGCGGCGGCCGATTGCGGCATGCCCTTTTGCGCGAGCCGTTGGCTGGGTGGGATGTTGACTAATTGGCAAACGATTTCAAGCAGTATCGCCAAATACAAGAAGTACCAGAAGATGGAAGCGGATGGCAGCTTGGCCAAGTTGCCTAAAAAGGAAGGGTCCGCCATTCGCCGTGAAATGGAGCGGATGAATCGCAATTTCGAAGGCATCGTCAAAATGGAGAAGCCTCCCGCCGCGATGATAGTGGTTGATGTTAAGTACGAGGATATCGCTGTCGCTGAGGCGAGGCGCTGCGAAATACCAGTCGCCGCCCTTGTTGATACAAATTCTGACCCAAACGTAGTGGATTATCCGATACCGTCGAATGATGATGCGGTTAAATCGATTCGGATCATTCTGGAAGTTTTAGTGGAAGCCATCCAGTCAGGACTTTCCCAGCGTCAAGCGAAACAAGAGAATGCCGGTGTCCAGACCCCAGTTGCGACTGCTGCCCAAGAAATGGTAGCTGAGGCTCCGCAAGCTGAAGAAGAAGCTGCAGATCAGGCTCCGGAAGCTGCTGAAGAGCCAGAGGCCGAGGTTCCTGTGCCCCCGGCTCAACCCGAGGCGGCTGCCGAGGCTGAAGCAGAACCCGAAGCTGAAGCTACCGAAACAGTTGAAGAACCTCTAGAGGATGAGGAAAAAGCTGCAGAACCGGAACCTGTGCAAGAGGAGGCTTCAGAAGAAGCTCCTGAGGAGCCCAAGGAGGAAGATAAAAAGGGTTAGTATCCAGGCATTTCAATCTTAGGTGGAGCACCAATTAAATGAGTATCACAGCGAAACAAGTAGCGGAGCTACGTGGCCAAACCGGCGCGGGGCTCATGGACTGCAAGAAGGCATTGACCGAGTCAGATGGCGACTTGGAGCAGGCGATTACGATTCTTAGGAAAAAGGGAATCGCTTCTGCATCCAAGAAGGCGGGAAGAGATACCTCGGAAGGACTTATTGAATCCTACATCCATCTAGGTGGCAAAGTAGGCGTTTTGATTGAAGTGAACTGCGAAACCGATTTCGTCGCTAAGACGGATGATTTCAAAACCTTCGTCAAAGATCTGTGTCTGCACGTAGCTGCAGTGAACCCGATATGTATTAGCCGCGAAGATGTGCCTGAGGAGCTAGTTGAAGAGGAGCGCGAAATTGCCGCTTCTCAAGCCGAGGGTAAGCCTCCTGCGGCAGTGCAGAAGATTATCGAGGGTAAATTGAATAAGTACTATTCTACTGCCTGCATGCTGGATCAGCCTTTTGTCAAAGATGGCGAGAAAACGGTGCAGGAAGTCCTCAATGAGCAAATCGCTAAGCTTGGGGAAAACATGAAAATCAATCGTTTCTCCCGCTTCCAAATAGGGGAAGACGATGGCGAGTAAGCGTTATTGCTCGAAGCGAATTTAAAGAAAAAGCGATCCGGTTAAACGGATCGCTTTTTTGTTTTTGTCGAAATCGAAGCGAGTGTCTCGAATCCTTCAGTGGCTAATTTTGGTTCTAAAGAGCGAATGGCGATTGTTCAGAATAGGGGAGAACTTGATCGATTACTCTGCCTTCTTGTTGAGGGGCATTCACGAAGCTAAAAGGCACGTGAAGCTTTGATTTAACTGGCTGACCACTGACCATGGCTGGCTGGAATTTCCAAGCTTTGGTGGCTTCAATAGTTGGGGCCTTTAATTCGTCGTGACTTGCTGATTTGATCGCCGCGCTGAGCACGTTCCCAGACTTGTCGAGGATGAGTTCCACACTGGCTTCTCCGCTGAACTTCTGATCGCGGAACCGAGTTGGTAGTTGTGGCAGCTTATTGGATACAATTATAGGCTGCTTGTCCCATTTCGTATGAACATCTGTCTTTTCCGGATTAGCGATTCTCCAAGACTCGATCTGCGAGCGGCTAATCTCGTCAAACGAAGAAATGTCATGGACACTCGATATTCCTGATTCACCGACGATGGTGACATCCTCGCCGTCTATCCTTAGGATCTTTCCTGCGATAGGCGATCCATCTTTAAAATAATAGAAGTTTGCTGAGAGTTGTGAGGTGCCTGCCAATATCAGGAGAGCGAGCACTGCGTTTTTGATCGTACTGTATTTCATTAGGATTGTTAGGATTTGATTTGCCCTTCTGGGCTAACCCCTCTGACAACGGATTATCAGCCTGGCTCTTAAGCGGCTGATTTGGAGTATGTTAGGATTTGCGAAAATACCTTAGCTTCTCCAAAGGCGGGTAGGGGTAAGGATCTAGGCCAGTACCAAGTAATACCTCTAGCAGACTCATAGAATGGATCTTGCAATGCGACCGCTAGTAGCTTCTATGCCACCTTCCATTCAAGGAGAAGTGCCAGAGTGGTCGAATGGGACTGACTCGAAATCAGTTGTAGGGGTAACTCTACCGGGGGTTCGAATCCCTCCTTCTCCGCCATTATACTGAAAATCAGTTAGTTACGGGATTGTATAGATTTCCATTGTTGCCCATTGGATCCAGATTTGTCTTGAAATAGCTGGTTTTTAAGGCAGTATAAGGGCAGTAAATGGCGAAGCGACCTCAACTGACGCCGAAAGAATTGCCGAGTGGTAACTGGCAGTTGAACGTTCCTGCTAGTCTCTCGATTACAGGAGAGAGAAGCAGGCTGGAGTTCACCTCAAGCTTCACCAGATCGTTGGAAAGAGTAAAACTGGATGAGTCTTCCCTCCCGTTGAATTGGAAATCTCCTCCAAGGATCCACTGAACGCTGCTGTAAGCGGCTTCTCCCTTGTATTTGGCGTTCCATGATATGTCGTACCATGGCTTACCGTCCGTGACGTGCGTGTGGAGGTAGAGGAAATAGTCACTGGGAGGCCAGTCTCCTTCAAAGTCGAAATCGGGTCCGAAGACGCGGATTAGCCACTCGCCATCATCTCGCTTCGACTTCGTATCTCGCTGTGAAGAGCAGGCTCCATCCAGAAAGACTTCCCGTTCCCGCAAGACGTATCTTGGGCGTTCAACATTCCAGCCCATTTCAGGATCGTTTGGATCTACGTATCATTGAGCCGTGAACTTGGCATAGACTTTCTCAAGATCATCCCACTCGCCATCGTCTGCCTCAACGACATGGGAGAAGCCCGAGTCCTCAATGGGCGTAAGCATTGGCTCATCCTCTTTCGGCTCTGTTGAGGTTTTTGAGCTGCCGACTGACAGAAAGGAAATTAGCAGGGCGGCTTACAAAAATCTTATGTGGTTAAAGGAGGTAAAACAGTGATCTAAATAGGACAAATTCTAAAAATAAGAATATCTAAAATGGGCCAAA
>Ga0208624_1000827_pt1 | contig 15360 bp, 14 predicted proteins | sample Knorr_S23_td_DCM_FD_185607 | JGI IMG/M metagenome (GOLD analysis project Ga0208624, IMG submission 185607) | Marine microbial communities from Southern Atlantic Ocean transect - Knorr_S23_td_DCM_ad_71m_LV_A (SPAdes) (version 2) | ecosystem: Environmental > Aquatic > Marine > Oceanic | place...
TATATATTATTTTATTATAATAATATAATATTTAATCAAATTTTATTCAAAATTGATTATATCATAAAAGAATAAATTATGTTAAAATATATTAATTTATATTAATGGAAAATAGATTTTATGATAAAAGTAAAAACAAATTTAAAAGCATTATCGAGGCACTAATAATAAACAAATATTATTATATAATATTATTGATTTGTAGCATAATTTTAGGTTATCTTAATAATAACATATTTTTAGGAATACTTACATCTATATTTATTCATCTATGGTCTTACATATCACATACTTGGGCACATAATGTATATCCGTTAAATATATTTCATCTATTACACCATACTCCAGGAAAATCACATTTATGGTATAATAAAATAATTGAAACATTAGTCAATTTTTTTGGCAGTGGTGGATTTATTTTAATATTTTGGAATATTTTAATAAAAAAAATGATAGGAATACAAATACTTGATAATTACGTGTTATTATTAACTTCATTTTTATATACATCAATACATATATATAATTATCATAAATTAGATGTTCCTACACACACTAATCATCATAAATGTGATAATACAAACATGGAACCCTTAAATTATGGTCCAGATGTATTTGATGTATTATTTGATACTAAACCAGACGGGCAAGTATATGAAAATATAAATCATGGAATTTTGAACGCATTAATTATAACTATAGCTATAATCCTAATTTATAAAAGTAAATATGATATAATAAACATACTCGAAAATACTGGTTAATATAAAACTTACTATTTATTATGATTACTTAAAGATTCTTATAATAAATAAATACATAATGAAGAATATATTTTATTTATTAGCTTTATTTAATGTATTTTCTATAGTTAATGCTAATAATATGACTGGACCCGTAATAAATTCTATGTCTGGAAAGATTCCCCCTGGGGAAGGATATCGTGAAATAGCATTAGAACTGGCTATTGTACATATTTATGATATTAATCTAGATCATCAAACAGTAAGGTTATCTGGATTTTTCAGACAATCATGGAATGATAGTCGAATGATAGGTAATCATTATGATACTGTAGATAAAAGCGGAAGAAAATTCTATCTAATGAACAAAATGGATGCTTTATGGTTTCCCGATACATTTATTAGCAATAGTATTGAACATATAGACAGAGCATCTTTTGCTAATGATCCACATGGAGCATATCATTATTTAAGAGTTTATACAGACGGAGAGGTATTATATAGTCAAATGGTTGAATTAAAGGTTAGAACTAAAATGAATTTAAAATACTATCCTTTTAATGTATTAAAGGTTACACTTGTGGTTGAAAGTTATGGTTATGTAGACGATACACTTAGATTTTCAGCGGGAGTAAATCCTAATAATAAGGTAAATAATATATCATTAGAGTTAGAATTTGATGATGTTCCAGGTTATATTGTAGATAGACGGTTGACCAATACAAAGCTCACAAAAATTAAATATTCCCCAGGATGGTTTTCAAGAATGGAATTAGAATTCCAGCTTGTTCCTAATAATAGTACACTTTTTATATTAACCATTCCTAGTTTATTATTAATAGTAATAAGTAGCTTTATATTTTGGATGGATGTAAAAAAGAAATTAAGTGAAAGACTAAGTTTAGGTATAACAGCTATGCTTGCTGATTTTGCCCTAAGTTTCTCTTTACCTGTACCAAATACTCCTGAACATATGTATATAAGAGAGTATATAAATATTTCATATATATTTATCGGTTTTTCAATATTTTTTACATTTATGGAATATATAATTGTATCATATGTATACAATATTAAATCAAATATAGATAAATCATATGTTGAAAAAATAAGAAATGAAGAAAAACCTGATACTAATCCATTAAAGGCACAAAGAAATAAGAAAAAGTTAAGATATAAAGGTATTGTTAGCAAATCGGTTCAAAATTTAAAAAAGAATTTTGTAAAATTATTAGATATTAATGACCTTTTACAACAGAGTCTTATTGAATATATGAATAATTCTCTACCTGAGGAACCTGTAATGCCTATAAAAGCTGCGATTGGTACCTTTTATCTCTCTTGTTGGATATCATATATGATAGCACATATAATACCTGGAGAAATGATAATTGAAAAAGCTAAATTAAAAGTAGAATACCATGCCGAAGCAATTGAATATTTTCCTGTTATCATGTATATAGGTGTGGGTATTTCATTTTTATTATCAATGATAGCATTTTATATACAATTTAGAGCCAGAGAAAAATGGAGTATAAAAATAGATAATAAGGATGATATAATAGACGAACATAGTTCAATATACAAAACGGAAACTAACTTGAGAAAGGATTCAGAAATAAATCTAAAAGAAGAAACAATTGAAAAATTAAAGCATAGAACATTTACATTTGGAGATGTTAATATGAATACAGTTGAAAATAACATTTTAAGACTAAACAAAGAAATAAATGATGATTTTGATAAAATGACTGAATGTATAGATAATACTATAGAAATTGCGAATAAAGGTATGATAAAAAGAGACGCATTTTTAAAAGAAAAGAGTAGTGAAGACAGTGATGAAGGAATTATAATAACTGTCGTTGAAAGGGATGGAGAAAAAGTAGATTTAGTAGAAAATGAAAATAAAGAAGTTTTAGTTGAAAATAAAAAAGAAGACTAATCTACAATATTTTTTTACTAATACATAGTTTTAAATCTGTGAATAAATTGTGTAAGTTTCCATATTTTTACTTCCATATTCTTTAGTTTTATTGTTATGAATTGAAAATAAGGAAGTTCCTTCTCCAAAAGTATTAACACCATAAAATTGATGTATTGTTGGAGGACTTCCAGGAAAATGTATATGACATATAGAATTTGGTTTAATAACTATGTCTTGAGAGGGAGTTTTTAATCCTAATCCGCTATCACTAAATCCAAATAGATTTCTTTCTCCACCCCCATTAGAAAATAGGTCTTCAAAGTTTAAAGGATTTCCAATATGATAATGTGGAGTTTGTTCAGAAAAATTTTTATCAAAATACATTAAATAACATATTTGATGTAGTTTAAGTACATTTTCTCCATCAAAATATTCTTTTCTTGGATTATTATTAACTATGTTTTTGAAAAATTTAACTATACTTGATGAAAATATTTTAGGAATTTTTTTTTGTCGAACAATAGCAACTTGATTACGTATCATTTTTTGTTACAAAAAATGAAAATATTAAATCAAATTTTTTTCTCTAATCGATTTTTATATATAAACCATTATTTTATATTTATCTGAGGTATAAAATAATATACAACTATATTAAAATTATATGCATTACTTTTTAAAAGTAAAAAACATATCTGAAGAAATAGAAAAAAAAGACGTATTTTCTTATAACGATTTTTTTGTTAAAATTAAATATAATGACGAGATAAGATTTACAACAACAAAATGGGATACTCAAAGTCCTATGTGGAATGAGATTTTTTTATTTGAGGGAAGGGGTAAAAATATAGAAATCAGCCTAATGGAAAATAATAAATGGACAAGCCCACAAGAAATATTTACAAATGATTTAGAAATATCGGATGAAGGTTATCTTAAAACAGATACATGTTCGTGTATTGAAATAGAACATGGTTATGTAAGTCTTAAATCAGCTAAAAGTCAAATGAAAATTATTGAAAATTTAGGAAATATAGCTGAAACAATAGGTAAAAGTTTCAATAGTCTCAAAACTGAAGTTTCTAAAATAACATTTTAATTTTAGAAATAAAATTAATATTTATTTAAATATAAGTTTATATCACAATTTATAAAATGAATACCGAGAGTGGTCGAGCAGAATGTCGGCAGTGTAAGAAGGTATTAGATAAAGATAGGTTCTGGTATAATGAAAATGATCATACTACATGTTTTTCTTGTTCTGAAAAAAATTTATCATTAGCTTATGAACACCATATATGTGACTATCATCGTAAAGAAAAAGATGAAACTGTTTGGCATTGGGTAAATATTCCCGAAGGAGAATTAGAAAATGCCGGATTTATTACCGACTATAACAAACTTCGACTTAATAGAATTGAAAAAAAAAAAAATGGTGAAAATAATATTCGTGAATATGGATTAGACGGATTAAGTCTCGATAAAGATGGAAACTATCACGGATTACAAGCAAAATACTGGAAAAGTACAAAACTTACCGCACACCATCTCGGTACATTCCTTTCTGTTATGTATTCCAGATTCTTCGTTAAAAACAAACAATCAAAAGGCTATCTATACCATACTTGCCTTTTGCAAATCGATCTTATAGACGATTTTAAAAATAACCCAAACCTCATAAATATATGCCTTCCATTTACACCAACACCATCATCAAAAATAGTCAAAGAAGATTTTGATGAAAATATATACACCGATGAAACAAAACTTGAACTTTACCCTCCTCAAAAAGAAGCTTTAACTCAACTTAAAAATAATTGGAAAGGTATAGGTCTAATTTCTATGCCTTGTGCTCTCGGAAAAACTATAATATTAGGAAACTACTTACGCGATACTCATACTCAACAACACCATATCATGATACTATCACCATTACGAATCCTTACAAAACAAATGTTAGATAGAATTAAACAGTTTATTCCAACATATTTTGAACTACTTATTGATAGCGATGAAGGTGACGCCACAACGGATGAAGATTATATTTTAGAAATGATGAATAAACAAAAATGTTTAATATCTATCACTTACGATAGTTTTAAAAATATATTTCTCAAAAAAGACTTAAATAATACTCTTATTATTGTTGATGAAGCACATAATTTGAGTTCTTGGGATAAAATAAACAATAAACTTGAAGAAATTGAGAAATCATTACTACTAACCGCTACACCTTCAAATACTATGATGGATATTTCAAATATTGAAATTATTTACGATTACCCTATGAGAAAAGCAATTGAAAATAAATATATCACTGATTATCTTATCAATCTTCCAATTATTAGTAATGATAAAATTGATATTGATATCCCTACCGAATTAAATGATTTAGATAAAGACTTAACTATGAAATCACTATTCTTAATTAGTGGTATGCTTGAAAGAGGTTCACGTAAATGTATTGTTTATTGTGGTTCAATTGAAGAATGCAATGCATTTAATACAATTTTTAAAAAAGTATGTGAAGAATATCACGGATTAAGTTGCTGGGCCGAACGTATTAATGCAGACATTAACAAAAATAAAAGAAGTATTATTCTAAAAAATTTCCAAGAAAATGAAAATAAATTAAGTATTCTAACTTCTGTGCGTATTTTAAATGAAGGGATTAATATTATAAAATGTGATAGTGTATTTATTACAAAAGTAAATGATAACGAAATCACTGCTATTCAAAGAATGTGTCGTGCAAACCGATTAGATAAAACAAATCCTAACAAAATTGCTAACTGCTTTATATGGGCAGATGATATGAATAAATCCGTAAATATGCTACAATACCTTAAAATTAATGACGAAACACAATTCTTTAATAAAATCAAAACAATTGGAGGTAATTATGAAAAAAAACATATCCAAGAAGTAGTGCAACAAAATATTGATTACAAAAAAACTGTTCGCGATATTGTTAATATGAAATGTATGAGTTTCGAACAAATACAATTAGAAAGAGCAAAAAATATTGTATCCAGAGGTATCGAAAGAGAAAATAAAGGTGGTAGAAAAATACCAAGAAAAATTAAAAAACCAAAGAATGAAGAGGAAAACCATGAAAGAAAAGATGCACAAAAATTAGGATGTTGGAAACAGGCATTGAAGGGGAAATGGGGGAATGTATGTTGTGATAAAGTTAAAGAATATTTAGATGAAAATTTACCAGGATGGAATTATGAAATAGATTTTAATGAGGTTGCATTACAATATGCAAAAGAAATCGTATCCAGAGGTATCGAAAGAGAAAAAAAAGGCGGGAGAAGAATACCAAGATCAATTAACAAACCAAAAAATCCAGAAGAAATACAAGAGAATAAAGATGCACGAAGATTAGGAAATTGGAAAATTGCGTTGAAAGGGAAAGATGATCGTAAATGTTGTCCGGAAGTTAAAGAATATTTAGATAAAAATTTATTAGGATGGAATAATTATTTTAATGAAAGAGAATTACAACATGCAAAAGAAATCGTATCCAGAGGTATTGAAAGAGAAAAAAAAGGCGGGAGAAGAATACCAAGAGAAATTAAAAAACCAAAAAATCCAGAAGAAATACAAGAGACTAAAGATGCACGAAAATTAAGAAATTGGAAAATTGCGTTGAAAGGGAAAGATGATCGTAAATGTTGTCCGGAAGTTAAAGAATATTTAGATGAAAATTTACCAGGATGGAATAATTATTTTAATGAAAGAGCATTACAAGATGCAAAAGAAATCGTATCTAGAGGTATTGAAAGAGAAAAAAAAGGCGGAAAAAGAATACCAAGAGGAATTAAAAAACCAAAAAATCCAGAAGAAATACAAGAGAAAAAAGATGCAGATAAATTACAATCATGGAAACAGGCATTGAAAGGGATAGGTAGATCTGTATGTTGTGATAAAGTTAAAGAATATTTAGATGAAAATTTACCCGGATGGCGGATTCAAAAATGAGTCTTATAGAAGAATTATTTAAAGAACACTTAGAAACATGTAAAGATGACGATGATAGTTCAGATGAAGTTATAGTAAATAATACAACTTCTAATGCATTAATATAATATATCTATAATTATTATAAAATAAAATATTAATTATTTAAAAACACATATTTATTAAAGATAAATGGAGAGTGATGAAATTGATGAAAAAGAATTATACAGAGACCAATATTACAATAATAATAAATATAAAAGACATACTGGTCCTGGATTAGAAGTAATTCAACGATGGACAACAAGAGAAAGACATTGGAGAAAAATGGGTGAAATAGAAAAAAAGAAGAATAACATCCAAAGACGAAAAAGAGTACAACAAGAAATTAATGACAAAATAAATATATCAAAACCATATATACATAGACATTTTATTACAGCTCCTTACTTAAAGGTAAATCCTATTAAATCTATGCCAAAATTATTTGAAAAGATCAAAAGAGGAGAGTTAAGTAAGGAATATGTATCCCCAGTAGTTGCTCAAGACATATATAAACAAAAATACATTAATGTCGACTATAGGAATGAGAAACTACGTAAAAGTTATAATTTTATATCAACAATATCAAATATTGACTACTGTAATAAAGAACAAAAAACAAAGGCGAAAATAATATTAGATGATAATTTAAATATTATAGGTGTAACTACTACAGAGTCTTATCCCGAGTGTTTTTTATCAAGTATTGGTTATAAAGATATGTATGTTTCTATAGGTGATAAATTATTAGAAATAGATGATCTTGATATTACTGATTTCAATAAAGATGAATTGATATATTATTTAAAAAAAAAAATAACCTTCGGGTATATCAAAGTCAAATTTCAGCGTTCAGGAAAGGAATTTGTAATATCAAGTATTAGAAAAGATGTATTTTATAAATAATAATACATAATTTGTATATTTATTATTATTTTTACTTAATTGTTGATGAACGGTCAGAAAATGGGTCATTTTCATCCGATATATACTTAATAGTTCTATCAACTACTGGCTTATTGAAATCATGAAAATTAAGTATATAATATTGTCCATCATTTCCAAATGAGTAGATTAATTGTTGTGTATTGTCAAAAACAGAATAACTTGTAACATCTTGGATCTGAAATTGGGTAAAACTCCATTTGGAATGGAAATAATCGGGAAGAGCCCATTTTACATATGATACACCATAATTTTCAAAAGTAGGATTTTCAGTTGTAAAATTAGGGTCTATTCCAGTATTATATAAATGTATAGTTCCTTTATTAGAAGATACTAAAAGTATAGAATTATTTTCATTCATTCTTAAATCAATAATTTTTGCGGGATCAGCACCTCTTCTTAATTCATTTATTTTTTCTTTTGTATCTACATTAAATATTCTTATTATAGTTCCTTTTTCAGATGCTGTTACAACATATTTTCCATTATTACTTAAATATAGATTTTCTATATTACTTGTATGTGCTTGTATAGTTTCTAGATAATCAGTTGATAATTTAGTTATATTTATAGAACCTACTAAATTTCCTGGATATACTAAATAATCTGAATTTTCTAATCCTATACATACAATATTGTTTGGATTAGTATAAGGATTAATATCTATACTCTTTTTAAGAAATAATGTTTCAAAGACATAAATATATATCTTTTTTTCTAATAAAACTACTATATGGTCTTTTGTAACACAAATATTATGTATAGGATTACTATACGATATTTCACCCAAAACTGCCTTTTTACTATCATCCCATATTATTAATTTATTATTTGGATATAAACCTTTATCTGTTCTTCCTACAAATAATACTATATTAGATTCATATAACATTTTTACAAGCGATATACCTTGTTCTATTTTTCTTGATAAAATCTTTTTAAAAGGATTAATAGAGTAAATATAGAACCCTATAGGGGTTCCAAAGCACGCATATTTTTCAGTTTGATTAAAACTTATATAAATATTACCGCTTTTAGTTTCTAAACTCATAATAATATATTTTAGTATATTTTTTAAATAAAAATAATTTTAAATATACTAAATTATATTTAAAGTGATTTTAAAAATTTAATATCCTTATTATTGTATTTTCTATTTTCTATTTTTTTGGCTACTTCACAGGCAAAAATTTCATTTGGATGATAAAATGAAATATCATCATCATAACCTAATTGTTTTTTAATATAATCTAAATCTATAATATCTCCATTTTTAATATTAATTGCTATTGAATCTAAATTACCATTATGATGTCTTAAAAGGGTATAATATAATTGATTATCCAGTTTATAAATAGATATACTATTATTACTATCAGGATTAGACATTTGTTTAGAACGTATTTCTTTAGGTATTTGTTTTTTATAAAATCCTTTAAAAAATGAATAACGTTCTCTATAATATTTATTAAATTTAGCCTGATTAAATCTTTGTACAATATGTAATCTTTCATGTATAAATGTATTTAAAAATCTTTTACATATTTCTTTTCGTGTAATATATCGTTTATAGATAGATTCTAGCATATTTTCAGGTATTACAATGTAGTCATGGATAGTATATGGCATATTTAATTCTAAACCATGTTTAGAACATAAAAAATTCCATTTATATTTATTAAAGACTGGTATATTTTTAGTTAATTTTTTTGATTTTTGAATATACTCTTTTAACATATAATTGTAACGTTTATGAACAGGATATAACATACTAAGGTATTTATCTCTAAATCTGCCCTGATTATATAAATTAACACCTACTTTATTATCGTACATAGCACTATCAATTGAAATTATATAATCATTAAAATGTTTAGTATCTTCTATACCTAAATGTGTACTTTTAAAAAATTCTACACAACTATATGTTTTTATAATTATAATTAGTAATACTAACAAAACTAAAAATATAGGAAAAGATATAAGATATAACATAGTTATAATATACTAATATTAAAAGTTTAGAGATAAATAACAAATGATAAATTTTAAATTTACGTAAATTTAAATTAATAGAATTAAAAATAAAATCGTTTTTTAAATAAACATGGAAGATGTATCCATTAAATTAAATGAGTTAATGAAAAATGATTTTTTTAAAATGTTACTTAAAAATGATGTAGTAATATATGGTAAATTTTTAAGACAACATTTTTTTGAAAATATAAGTTTAGAAGAGTTTTCGAAACAAGAATCAAATAAGATAAATTGTTATACAAAATACTTATATATGGATTTATTTGAAAGAGATTTATATCCATATCTATTTGGAAGAACACTTATTGAACAAACTGGAATTAAGAAAAATATAATAATTACATATGAAGTTCATGTTGATGATTTAGTATTTAAGTTGGATATGACTTATGTCAAGGCACTAAATAGTTATTATTTATTTTCTTTTGAAAATGATATAGATTGTATTATAGATATTGATTCTTTATGTCTTAAAAGAACTGGTATTAGCTGTTTGGAAATTTTTGGAAATATTCCTATTCCCTTTTTTACTGTAGTTAAAAATATAAAAGATAAGGCTTTTAGTTTTAGAGCTCTCGATCTAATCTTAAGTAAACCAGATTTACAATATATAAGGGATTTGATAAGTAAAGGATATAAAAACATAAATAGTAAATTATATGAAATAGAGGAAGGTGATAAAAATGGGTGTAGTATATGTTATGAGAGCGAGGAGAGTGAAAAATCAGATAAATACCTAAAATTAGGTTGTGGACACATATATCATAGAGATTGTATAAGAGAATGTATAAAAAATTTTTATTTAGAACCTACGAGCGAATATTTTAAATGTCCTTATTGTTCAACACTGTTTTATCACATAGAAATCTTATAAAATAATATAATAAAGATGATATTATATAAGTATAAAGTTAATCCGTTACTTTAAATATATTATGTGTGGAATTTTTGCCTTTATTTCTAAAAATATTTTATCACCTGAATTTTTAGAAAAACTTACACGTGAGGGTATGAAATGTAGAATGCGTGGTCCTGATAATACTGTAACTCGTGTTATAACAAATAATAAATTTTTATTGTTTCATAGACTTAAAATAAATGATACAAGTTCTGCTGGTGACCAGCCGTTAGTTCATCCTGAAGATTATAATTTAATATTAATCTGTAATGGTGAAATTTACAATTGGAAAACACTTGCTAAAAATAATGATTTTAAAACAAAATCATCAAGTGATTGTGAAATCATATTACACATGTATAAAAAATTTGGAATAGATATTACAGTTAAATCTTTAGATGGGGTATTTGCGTTTGTTTTGATTGATTTAAATAAAGACAAAGTATTTGTCGCAAGAGACCCTATAGGAGTAAGATCTATGTTTGTAACCCAAAATGTATATGGAATAGGCATTTCAAGTGAACTTAAATGTTTAAGCAATATTACTGAAAATGATAATATTAATATTTTAGAACAATTTCCACCTGGACATTATTGGGAATTATCAAAAAACAGTTCAAAACAGTATAGTAGTGCCTCTTATACAAAATATTATGATTATAATTATCCAATTATAAATGATGTTGATGAAAAGAGTATTCTATATAATATCAATAGTAAATTGACTAAAGCTGTATCAAAAAGACTTTTATCTGATAGACCAATAGGTTGTTTACTATCCGGAGGCTTAGATTCCAGTTTAATTACTGCCCTTGTTGCGAAAAATTATAAAAAGGGCGAATTATCTACATTTTCTGTAGGATTAGAAGGTTCTGTAGACCTTAAATATGCTAAAAAAGTAGCTGAGTATTTAGGAACAAATCATCATGAATTAATAATATCTGAGGAAGATATGTTTAATGCTATTCCCGAGGTTATAAAAAGAATAGAAACATATGACACTACAACTATAAGAGCAAGTACACCTATGTATTTGTTATCTAAATGGATAAAAGAAAATACTGATATTACAGTTATTTTTAGTGGTGAGGGTGCTGATGAATTATCTGGAAGTTATATGTATTTTCATAATGCTCCATCTGAACAACAGTTTAGTGATGAAACTATAAGATTAATTAAGGATTTACATTTCTATGATGTATTACGTTGTGATAAATCAACTGCGTGTAATGGATTAGAGGTTCGTGTTCCATTTTTAGATAAAGAGTTTGTTGAATATTATGTTGGTTTAGCGGGTAAATATAAAATGCCCAAAAACTATTCAATAGAGAAATATTTATTGAGAAAGGCATTTGAGGAGGACCGGCTTCTTCCTCATGATGTATTATGGAGAATGAAAGAGGCTATGTCTGATGGTGTATCATCGCAAAAACGTGGTTGGTTTGAAATTATTCAAGAAAATGTTGAAAAAATAGTTGAACAGGATTGGGAAATAAATAATAAATTTATTAAAAATCCTCCTAAACTAATGGAATCATATTATTATAGAGATATTTTTGAAAATGAGTATCCAGGATTAAGTTCAACGATTCCTTATTATTGGTTACCTAAATGGAGTGGTGACATAATTGATCCTTCAGCAAGAATATTAAATGTTTATGATAAAGAAAAAGGTAATTAGTATAGAATTAATAAAATAAATTTTTTATTAAATCTAGTATTAATCATTTTAGGCAAGTTCATAATGTAATGCTGCATGTGTTTTTTTATATCCCCAGTTGAAACATTTTCCTTTATCGTAGAATACTTTTATTTGTCCACCTTTGGTGCTTTTTTCATTCTTCCAGTTAATTCCATCATGTAAGTTTCTCATATCTGAATCGGCAAATCTTACAACACCATCATATACCTCGTCCCTTTTTTCAAAACGTGCCCACATGCCTTTATTTAAGATAGCAATGTCACGTTTGGTTTTGATATCTTCAAAAATGTATACATAAACATCACCCTTGTCTTTTTGTTTTAATTTATTTTCAACAAAATGATTAAGATAGTATAAGGGAAGATATTGAACCTCGCCATTATCAGCTTTAACCTTTTTAAATTCTTTGAGTTTCATTGTGAGTGTTTCTCCTGCTTCATATGGTTTACATCCTTTTCTCTCCATATCTCCTTTACGGTCACGAGTGACTTCCATATCATAGTTAGCAGTTGCCAAAAAGTCTTTGCCACCATGTCGGTTTACAAGTCGATAGTTATACTCATATCCTTGACCTAGGGTAATAGAATAATTTCTGTTTGTTTTATGTTCGGCTATTAATTCTCTAAGATTTTCTACATTAGCTTTTGTAATAGCGACAGCTTCTTGTCTATTTCTTTCTCTACCCTTGGCACCGAATTTAAACATACCTCCTTTTTGGGCGTAATTTCTTATTACTTCTCTGCCTAATTTACCATTAATATTACATTTTCTACCTGTCTTAGGATTAACAATATATTGATATTCCATTATAATATAATAAAATATTTTTTTTATAATAAAATAAGATTAGACGTCTATTATTCATAATTTCAATGATTCATATAATCTTTAACTATCCCATTTTCTAATTGCCACATGATGGAGGATATAATAAGATTTATGAGTATTTTAAGATAGTTATCACCCTTAGCCATAAAACTCATGGATTTTTCTAAACCATCGAAAATACCCATTATACTATATATAAGCCCATTTGTAATATTATTTGACCACTCTTTATCATTTTTAAGAGAAAACAAATCCTCATAAATAATTTTATCTATACCACTCTTAGTCCATATATTATCTGGATCACCTTCACCCTCATTACCGAATTCATCTAAAACCCATGTTTCTAAAGAATGCTTAAGTTTATTACTTAGTTTATCATAAAATTCTCTATAAGAACTTTCTGAATACATTTTTATACATATTATAAAAAATGTAATCTCTTTCAAATTTTTATCATATTTTTCTATTTAAAAATGAAAAAATAAAAAAATATTTAAATAAAATGAAATAATTATGTGCTTACCTGTGCTCCGTCGTCCGTCTTCTGCGTCCTGCTGCTTCCATTCGTCGTCTGCTTCCTCGTCGTCGTCTTCTGCTATACACACCTGTCAAAAAAAAATGGTTAGTATAATCTTTTATTAAACAAACCCAATACCCAAAAATTTTGCTCATTACTTTATCCAAGTAATGGCTTTTTTATACACCTACCTAACTAATTTTATACAAAATTTAAACTAATTTTAAACTAATTTTATACAAATTTTAAACAAATTTTAAACAAATTTTAAACAAAAATTAAAGATGAAAATATACTTACTATTCTCTTAATAGTATAGAGGCAAGTCTTCTTAAAATAATTAGATCTTCTATTTATTTATAAATTAGATTATCTCTTATTTAACGAAGATTAATACCTATTCTTGAATTTTTTTCTTAATTCTATAATGATTTTTTTATAAAAAAATCGGAAAATTAAGATTCTAGAATTAATTCTAGAATTCAATCAAGTTTTTTAGTATAGATTCATACCTACCCGCTAAATATATTTTTTTATTTTTTTTTATATTTTTCCATCGCGCCCATTATATTTAATATAAAATCGGCTTGCGTAAAATATTATAAAGCTTTTAATTAAAAAAGCCACTCCTTTAATAAAAAATTGCTGTAAGCAAGCGGTGGTAATACACAATTATTAGTTTGTCTATTACACTATATAATAATATTTTATTTTTAAGTAAATATAATTTTATTTATTTAAAATGTTTTATTTAAAAAATAATAAATATTTTTATAATGTTAAAAATTCAGTCAAACCATAAAATAAACCACATATACTACCTATCAATAAAACTCCTATAACAATCTTTGATGTACGGCTCCTTTCTAAATCTACTCTTATAATATTTGTATTTTGAATATTTTCTTGTACTGGATATAAATTGTTTTCATCACTAATTATATATACTTCAGCATTATCTACACTATTTGTTATATAATCACCTCTTCTATTATTTAAATTAACTGATATGTTATTTAATATTTCATTATTTCTTTGTTCCTGTATTTGTGATACAAGGATTCCATCATTTTCCTGTTGAAATATATCAACATGTATTTTATCTGATAAATCCTTATTACACAATATGCATAATTTTTTATTATTAATTAACCACTGTGAATAACACTGTTCATGAAAATAAAACCTACAATCACATAATGGATTGAGTATAACATTACCTGTCTCAAGACAAATTACACAATCATTTGTATCAGAAGATTTATTATTAGTAGGTGTTCCTATATTTACAACAGAATCACCTATGATTTCTTCACTATCAGTACTTAAAGTATCACTTGAGCTCAGAGTATCACTTGTTGAGCTTAGAATATCACTTGAACTTAATATAGTGCTGGATGATTCATTACTCAATTCATTTTCACATGAATTTTGTTCTTCATTCATATTAATATTATAAAATATAAAATATTATATTTTATTACTTATTCATAAATTTATTATTATAAATTACCAAGTATTCAATTCTGCCCTTTTCCATGTATCTGTAGCAACACATATATAAATGTAATCACCGTCATATCTTATCTCTCCAGCAGTACCTGTAGCATTAGAGTCTGCTGGAGTTGAAGTTTGAACTCTATCGCATGTTGTAGCAGTATCTGCATTACCAGTTGTATTAGCAGCATTATCTGGGATGTCACCTGAAACTAATGCTCCTATAGATAATGTACCATTACCATTAGTCGTTTT
>Ga0208624_1000829_pt1 | contig 15353 bp, 12 predicted proteins | sample Knorr_S23_td_DCM_FD_185607 | JGI IMG/M metagenome (GOLD analysis project Ga0208624, IMG submission 185607) | Marine microbial communities from Southern Atlantic Ocean transect - Knorr_S23_td_DCM_ad_71m_LV_A (SPAdes) (version 2) | ecosystem: Environmental > Aquatic > Marine > Oceanic | place...
CAATATTTGGAGTAACCTTTATAGTTCTTGCTCCGGAACATGATTTGATAAATGAAGTGACAACAGAAGAGTATAAGGAAAAGGTAAAAAATTATATTAAAAATTCTGCAAAATCTTCTGAAATAGAAAGAACTTCAACTGAAAGAGAAAAAACTGGTCAATTTACAGGAGGTTATGCAATTAACCCAATGAATAATAAAAAAATACCAATTTTTATTGGTGATTATGTACTGGGGACATATGGAACAGGTGCTGTTATGGGGGTACCTGCTCACGATCAGAGAGATTACGAATTTGCAAAAAAATACGAACTTCCGGTTGATGTTGTAATTTCAAAAGATGGCAAAATTACAAATGACCTAAAAAAAGCAAATGAATCATATGGAATTTTAATAAACTCACAGAATTTTGATGGTCTTGATAGTGAAAAAGCAAAAAAAGCTATTACAGATTTTATGGAAAAGAATAGATTTGGGAAGGGAACTATTACATACCATTTAAGAGACTGGCTAATTTCAAGACAAAGGTATTGGGGTACGCCAATTCCTATTTTTTATGATGAAAATGAAAATATAATTCCTGTTGATATTAATGAATTACCAGTAGTTTTACCTGAAGCTAAAGAATTTATGCCCACTGGCCAATCCCCTCTTACATTAGATGAAGGATTCCTCTGGTTTGATCATCCTAAATATGGAAAACTTAAAAGAGAGACTGACACAATGGACACTTTTGTAGATTCGTCTTGGTATCACTTAAGGTTTGCCTCTGATGAATCAAGCAAGGTAGACCCTTTTAACAAAGAAAGACTAAAAAATTGGCTACCTGTTCATCAATATACTGGTGGTGCTGAGCATGCTGTAATGCACTTACTGTATGCTAGATTTTTTAATAAAGTTTTAAGAGACCTTGGATTTGTTGATTTTGATGAACCTTACCAAAATCTTTTTAACCAAGGTGTATTACTTAAGGACCATCAAAAAATATCAAAAAGATCCAATCCTCTTGCTCCAGATCCTCTAGTAAAAGAATTTGGAGCTGATGCAGTTAGATTATATCTAATGTTTTTAGGGCCTTGGGATCAAGGAGGTGACTGGAGCGATGATGCATTTAATGGAATCACGAGATGGTTAAACAGAGTATGGGACTTATCTACAAGACATGCAAATGAAATAATATCAAATGATGAGAATAATAAAGATTTTGAAATTTTAATTAATTCAACAATAAAGAAAGTAAATGAGGACTTAGAAAAATTCAAATTTAACACATCAATATCTACATTAATGGAATATACAAATAGTTTGAGTAAAATTTGGAGCGCAGGATGCAACAAGGATTTATGGAAAGAATCCATAATAATTTTAATCAAATTGTTAGCACCGATGGCACCTCATATAACTGAAGAGCTATGGGAATTGAATGGTCAGAAATTCAGCGTTCACAATCAAGAATTTCCTTCATGGGATGATCAATTAATTTCTACAGACGCAAAAACTATAGTTGTTCAAATAAATGGGAAAGTTAGGTCTCAATTTGATATTGAAGGAACCAAATCCGAAGAAGAGGTATTTGAAATAGCCTCAAATAATGAAAAAGTGAAAGAAAACATAACAGGCAAAGAGATAATTAAAAAAATTTATGTTAAAGATAAGTTAGTAAACTTTGTTGTAAGGTAAATTTACATTTATGAAATATAAATTTCTATCAATATAAGAAGATCTAATTATGAATAATTTAAAAGATAATATTCTTGATTTCATTCAAAGCAATTCATATAAAGTTTTGTTAGCCTTTGCTATTTTAACTTTGGCAGTTTGCTTTACTCCTTTATTTTTTGAAGATCCTGGGGATGCATCTTTAGACCCTAAAAAGGAAGCTTATGAAGTCCAACAAAGGATAAACGAGAAATTTGTTGAAGCGGTTCAATTTGTTTCTTTTGTTATAAAAGCTGACGATGGCGACATGATTGATAAAGAAAGTTTAGAAGATTTACTTGAAAGGCAAAATAAAATAATTGATTTAGACAGCAAGATGGAGTTGGCTGTTGGGTCACTAGAAAAAAATAATTTTTTATGGACTGGTTATGATGAGGTAACTAAAATATCTTTCATAGGTGTATATTCTATAGCCAATTTAGTTGATAATTTTTTAAAAATAAATCCAAATTTTCCAAATGGTATTTATGATGCAGATGAAGATGACGTTAAGATAGCGATTCATCAAATTTTTGAAACCGGTTTAGTTGAAAATCCATTTTCAATTCTTTCAAAACCTGCCGGATATGAAAAAAGAACTGTTAAAAATATTGAAATAAATTATTGGAAATCACCTGCAATTTTTGTTGATGTTTTATCTGACAATGAGAAAATGGGTGGAGGTAATTTCGCAATTGAATTAGGTGGAGATGAAACAACAATTAACAAAGAAAGGTATGCAAGAAATTTAGAAAAAATAATGAATGAATCATCTCCTTCATTTGAAGCTTTGGGTATTGCTACTGATGTTAATTTAGTTGCTGAAGAACAAGGAAGTATAGCAGGGCAATTTGTAACATTCACAGTAATTGCAGCAATAGCGGTTTGTGGAATATTTTTAAGGTCATATGTCGCAATGGTACTTGTTGGTGTTGGGCTAATATCATTAATGATTTGGCTGAAAGGAATGTCATTTGTTTTTGGATTTAAAGGTGGATTAATAACTGACTTAATTGTACCTATTGCCATGGTGTCTCTTGGGGTAGATTTTTCAATACATGCACTTAAAAGAATGCAAGAAGAAAGATCAAGAGGACATAAAAATTATTTCATCGTCGGGATGTCAGGTGTTGTAGGTGCATTAACTTTAGCATTGCTTACAGATAGTTCTGCATTTTTAGCAAATGCCTTTGCTGGAGTTGAGAGTGTATTCTACTTCGGGCTTGCTGCCACATTAGCAACATTACTATCTTATATTGTTTTAGGGATCCTGGTACCTTTATCTTATTCAATAGTGCTCCCAAAAATAAAAAATAATAGGTCAAAGTTAGAAAATTTTATAAGGATAATAAATTTTATAACCACTCCAGCTACATGTGGCTTTGGTGTAATCTTTGTTGTAATTTTAGGGTCTACTTTATTAAATGACTTTTCTGGTTTAATCATCGGATTTGCAACTTGCATATTTATACTTCTTGTAAACTTATTTTTACCAATTTATTTAAATTCAAAATCAAAAATCAAACAGTCAAAAGAAAATGTAAAGGGTCAAACATCTTATGAAATGATCTTCTCAAAAATAGTTACATCTATTGCCAAAAAATACTATATTGTTATTCCTCTATCTATTGCCATAACAATATCAGCAGGGATAGGTGCGATTAACTTAAAATCAGAATTTGATGTAAAGGATTTCTTTGACAATGATTCTAACTTTGTTATTGCACTAGATAGGTTTGAAGAATATACACCTGGACTTAGAGGCGAACCGGCTCAATTAATTTTTGAAGGAAACATAACAAACCCTGATTTCATTAGTAAATTTGAAGAGTTCTTGATTGATATGTCAGAAGTAGAGTTTGTCGGAGTTAACCAAGATGGAAGCCTGAATCAAAGCGGAACATTGAATTTATCCAAAATATCAAAACTTATACTCAGCAATGAAAAAGTTATAGAAGACATTAATGACAAATACGATTTATTGATAACAGATAATGACAACAACTTTATTCCGGATAATCAAACTCAGATCGAGGCAATGATAAAATATGGGATTGATAATGGGATAAGTTCAGACGGTGAATATTCTTTCGATCCATTATGGTTTCAGAGATATTTTTGGTATAACCAAGAGTTGGATAATGACTACACATCTATCTTAATGGTTTTTTTAAGTGGAACAAGAACAGAAGATGATGTATCTAAAGTAAGAAATGAAATAACTAAATTAGTCAATGAGTATAATTTTGAAAAAGATGATGTTAACGTTGGGATTACAGGGTCTCCATTTAGTAGAAGTGATCAATTAAATGCAACTACTGACTCAATGAGACGATCAATCCCATACGCGTTTATAGCATCATTTTCTATAATATTATTTACTTTGAGGTCTTTTAAATACGCGATACTTACTGTAATACCAATAGCGTTAGTTGTAGTTTGGCTATATGGAATTATGTATTTATTTGATTTCAGTTTAAATTATGTCACAGCCACTATTGGTGCTATCTCTTTAGGTGTTGGTGTAGATTTTGCAATACATATGACAATGAGATTTAGAGAAGAGTTATTAAGGCAGCCAAACAAATATGAGGCTCTAAGTTATTCAATAAGTGGTACAGGAGTTGCATTGCTTGGATCAGCAATATCTAGTGTAATTGGATTTGCGATAATGGGGTTTGCACCAATGCCATTATTTTCAACGTTTGGTATTCTAACAGCAATAATGATCTGTCTTGCATTGCTATCATCATTATTAACTTTGCCTTCGCTTTTATATTTGTTTTCAAAAAAATGATTTTTGATTACAAAAACCTGTTTCCAAGCTAAACTTCTAAAATGGAAATGATAAAGGTATTGAATCTGAAGAAAAATTATGACGACTTTGAGGCAGTTAGAGGTATAGATTTTAGCGTAACTGAAGGTGAAGTATTTGGGTTGCTTGGGCCTAATGGTGCAGGTAAAACAACAACTGTAGAAATACTTGAAGGTCTTATAGAACCTTCTTCAGGAACCGCAACAATCTCGGGTTTGGATGTTGTAAAAAATTCTAAAAATGTAAAAAAAATGATAGGTGTTCAACTACAATCAGTTAATTTTTTTGAAAAATTGAACCTATTCGAAATTATTGATTTATTTGCAACACTATATTCAAGTACTGTAAATCCAGATTTAATTTTAGAAAGAGTAGATTTAAAAAAGAAAAGGGAATCATATTTCAAGACATTATCAGGTGGTCAAAAACAAAGGCTTTCAATTGCTGTAGCACTTGTAAATGATCCAAAGGTATTATTTTTTGACGAACCAACGACTGGTCTTGATCCTCAAGCTAGAAGAAATTTATGGGATTTAATTAAATCTTTTCAGAAAGAAGGAAAGACTATAATGCTTACAACTCACTATATGGAAGAAGCGGAAGAATTATGTGATAGAGTTGCAATAATTGATGAGGGCAAGATAATAAAGATTGATTCGCCATCAAACCTTATTGACGAACTAACTTTGTCAGGATTTAAATCTCAAAAAAAGATTAAAGATGCAACTTTAGAGGATGTGTTTATTAGTTTGACAGGAAAAAGTTTAAGGGAGGATTGATGAGAATTTACCTAAGCTTCACGATAGCAGCCAGCAAAATGTTTTTTAGAAGAAAAAGCTCAATTTTCTGGTCTCTATTTTTTCCTGTAGTAACAATGCTGGTTTTAGGTAATGCTGGTTTTATTGGTTACAGTGCACCTAACGTAGGTTTATTTTCTACAACAGCCAATGAAATAATTGATGAATTAAAATCTTCAAAAAGCATTACGATCAGGGAATATCAATCAAAAGATAATGCTTTAGAAGCCCTAGAGAAAGGCACTCTTTCTGCTTTAATAACTTTAAATCCTGATTCGAAATTTATTGTTACAACCAGAGATGGTGATTTGGCAGAAAAAGAAGTGGTTGAGAACTTTGTTTTCAGGATAATAAACCAAGATATTGATCCAATTAATAATGTGAGTTCTGATATTGCTAAAATGAATTATCAAGGATATAAAGGCTTCATTGTCCCAGGAATAGCTGCAATGGCAATAATGCAAAATGGGATTTTTTCAGTAGTATTCACCCTTTTAAGTTATAAAAATCAAGGTGTATTAAAAAGATTAAAAGCAGCGCCAATCTCTCCATCCCATTTCATAGTTGGTCATCTTATATCAAGAGTATCAATAATTATTTTACAAACTTTTATCCTTTTAATAATGGGAGTATTCGTTTTAGGTGTTTCTGTAGGTCAGGGTAGTTTCCTTGCTTGGCTAAATATACTTTTCTTGTCATTCTTAGGTGGAATTTTATTTTTGGCTATTGGTTTAGCCATATCTAGCCTTGCACCAAATGAAGATAGTGCCCCTGCTTTGGCAAATCTAGTCACATTCCCAATGCTATTTTTATCAGGAGTATTTTTTCCGATAGATTTCTTGCCAAAAATAATTAGTTACATAAGCAATATATTGCCCTTAACTCATCTTGCTGAAGGAATAAGGTTATCTGCACTTTATGGTAATTCAACATTCTCCACTATTCCTCAACTAGGAATAACATTTGCGTGGCTCGCATTATCTTTCTTTATATGTGCAATATCTTTCAAATGGGAATAACATTGAAATAAATAATTTTTCATATGGATTTTAAATTCTCAATAAGCGAAGTGGCATCAAGAACTGGGATTTCTAGTTCAGCTATTAACTATTACGTAAGAAGTAAGATAATAACTCCTCCAAAAAAAACTTCTAAAACTAGAGCATTATTTTCTGAAAAAACTATTGATGAATTAATTGAAATTAAAAATTTAAAAGCTCAAGGAATCCCAATTAAACTAATCAAGAATAATTTTGATAAAAAGCAAAATCCATCTAATTTTGAATCTTTTGCAGGTACTATAAATGAATTATCAAATAAATATTCTGTTAAAGAAAATTGGATTAAAGAGTTAATTAAGAAAAAAATATTAACTCCTAAAAAAAAGAATAAAAATGTATTTATATTTGATGTGCTGGATATTCAGCTATTATCAAACTTAAACAAATTAACAAATTTAGGTATGCCTGAAGAATACTTAATAAGGCATTCTGAGTACAATGAGCTTTCAAAAGCTGAAGCAATATTTCTTCTTGAGCACATAAATTTTTCTAATTTAGAAAAAGATAATATTAAATCAATCAGGAATAACTTTGAGAAAGTTAGAGACATTATTAGAATCAAAGAACTAAATAAACTTCTAGATTAATTATTTTTTTTTGCCTTTTTCTTTATTGTTAACAATTTCGATTCTTTGGCTTTCTTTTCCTCAACAAGTCTTATGGCTTGCTTAAGACCTTCTTCAACTGCACCTCTCTTTACTGCTTCTTTTACATCTTTCATTGATTTTTTATTTTCATCAATATAAGAAAAACAAATTGCCCTGTTTGCATATGCATCAGAATTTGAATCATCTATTTTTAAGGATTTTGTAAAAGCATTTATAGCATCTGTCATCTTTCCGATAGTCATATAAGAAACCCCAAGATTATAAAAAATTTCTTGGTTATCTTGCTTCAATTTAGCTGACCACTCAAAGTAATCAATAGCAGTTTCTACCATGCCTGCTTTCGCACTCTCAAGGCCTGTATTAAAATAACTTTTCCAAAGTTCCTGACTCATAACAAATTAAGTATTAAAATAAGAATATGAATAATTATATAGAAAAACTTGAATTTAAAAATATATTAAATTCAATTAGCACTTATTGTACATTTTTCTTATCAAAAAAAATGTCTCTTAACATTAATCCTTCAAAAAATTTTGATGAAATAAATTCTATGCAAACAGAAACAAATGATGCTAAAAGGATTATTGAGCAAGGTGATAATTTTTCATTTAGTGCGATTCATGAATCAGATATATTTACTAAAGAAATTGTAGAAAATGAAATTATAAATATTAACGATATATATCAATTAAATATCTTTATTAAAGAGTGCAAGAAGATAAAAAGTATATTTAAAAACTCAAAAAAAAATAATTCATTGCTTAAGTATGTTAATGGGATTAATGAATTAAACAATCTTATTGAAATTATTGATTTATCTATTGATGAGAATATAGAGATCAAACCTTCAGCATCTCAAAAACTTAAAAAATTAAGAAAAAAATCCCTTAGCTCTTATGAGTCTCTGAATAAAGAACTAAATAAAATACTCAACAACAAAAATTATTCTAACTATTTTCAGTCAGATTCAATTAGATACATATCCGGTAGATCAGCATTAGAACTTAAATCTGAATACAAAAATAAATTTAAAGGAATTTTACATGGATCATCTTCATCAAATAACACTTCATATATTGAGCCATTAACAACCATAGATCTCTGCAATCAGCTGAATGATTATCAAAATCAAATAAAAGAAGAAGAATTAAAAATATTGAAAGAAATCAGCAACAATATATTTAATTCTCAAACTTATATCAAAGAAAATATTGATTTATCTACTAATATTGATTTGATTTTTGCAAAAGCAAAATATTCTAAATCAATCAATGGAACGATTAATTTTAAAGAAAAAGATTCCCGTCACCTCAAATTAATACAGTGCAGGCACCCATTGTTGGGTGACAGTGCTGTTCCCATAGATATTGAAATTGATGATAATGAAACCTCTGTTGTTATTAGTGGGCCTAATGCAGGTGGAAAAACAGTTGCACTAAAAACTATAGGAGTTTTGTCATTAATGTCACAATCAGGAATACTTCTACCTTGTTCACCAGACTCAAAAATACCAATATTTAAAGATTACTTTGTTCATATTGGAGACGAGCAAGACATTGATAAATCTGAGTCGTCTTTTTCATCTCACATTTCAAATATAATTTTTACACTTCGCAACTGCAAAAAAGGGTCAATGGTTTTAATAGATGAAATTGTTTCTTCCACAGACCCTGACGAAGGATTAGCATTGGCATGTGCAATCATTGATTATTTAAGTAATAAAAATTGCAAAACAGTAATTACCACTCACATTAAAGGTTTAGTTGAATATGGTAGCAGAAAAAAATGGTGCAAAAATTATAGTGTTAATTTTGATTTAGAAAAAAACATTCCCACCTACAAGCTTATTGAAGGAATAGAAAGTAATAGCTTTGCAATTGAAACTTCAAAAAATTTAGGTTTACCTTTAGAAATTATTGTTAATGCTAAAAAAAATCTCAGTGATGATTATTTACAATATAAATCACTTATTAATGAACTAAATACTCAAAGAGAGGGTTTAAAAAAAATAAAAATAGATTTAGAAAAAAAAGAATCTCAATTTTTAAAAAAAGAAAAAATTCTTAAAGAAAAAATTCAAAAAATAGATTTAGAAAAACAAAAAATTTTAGATGAACACTTATTAGAAAAAAAGAAAGAACTTGATAATTTTAAAAAAGAAATTAAATCAATTAGACAAGAAATAAATACATCGGGAGAAATAAAAGAGGTAAAGAAAAAAATAAAAAAAATTGAAAAAACTAACTTTAAATTGAATGGCTCAGATATATTAAAATATGAATATAGAGTTGGGGATTTTATGCAACTTGAAAATATTTCAAGTATAGCAAAATTAATTCAAATTAAATCTAAAAATATTGGAATATTTCAAATTGGCAACAGCATTATGGAGCTACCGTTAAGCAAAGTTTTGTCTGTAGTCAAAAATTATAAAAATAAAACGACAACTTCTTATAACACCAAAATTGATGCTTCTGATTATGAACTTGATCTAAGAGGTTTTGCTGTAATTGATGTAAAAGAAATTTTAGAAAAATTTCTTGATAATTCACTTCTAAGTAATGAAAAAAGTTGTCAAATATATCATGGAATTGGATCAAGAAGCATTGAAAATGAGGTACACAGAATCCTTAAAGAAACAAAATTTGTATCAAAGTTTTCAGCTCATAATGATAGAAAAGGTGTAACAGTAGTTAATTTTAAATAATTAAGATTTCTTTTAATTTTTCAGAAATTATTTTCTCTTCACCATCTCGTACATTAACCATAGATATATTCATATCTGCGCCATATCCTCCATCCCCCAAATATATACTTGGGTTACCACTTTCTAGATTCCTTTTTAATCTATCTGGAGAAATGCCTTTCCAGTCTTTAGTAAAATAAAAGATTACTTGAGGTCCTTCTCTTACTGTACTTTCGTCTTCAACAACAATTTTAATACCTTCAATTTGACCTAATTGTTTTGCAATGTAATTTGCTTTTCTTTTCCATTCAGCCCAAACAGCATCTTGATCTGTATCCAAAAAAATTTTTAATGCAGTTACAAGTCCGACAATACATTCCTTAGATACTTTCATGGGACGACCAATCTTCGCTTTTACATCATCAAAACAGATTAAATTTTTTCTTGCTAAATTAATGTATTCTTCTTTTCCAATCATAAAGCCAGTATTTTGTGGGCCTCTAACTCCTTTTCCGCCACTAAATGAAACTAGTGAAGCCCCTGCTTTGGTAAATTTATATAAATTTTCTAAAGGTGGTAATTTTGCTGATGCGTCAACAATTATTGGAATATTTTTTGAATTTGCAATATCTGATAATTTACTAAAATCAACTTTTTTTTCAAGGAAAGTTGCTTCAACATAAGCAATTGCAACTGTTTTATTATTTATTTTTTTTGATAGATCTTTTAAGTCTTCAAATTCAATTAATTTTGCTCCAGTGGCCTCAAAAGAAGTGTCATAATGATTCCTGTGATATTTACTTATTAAAATTTGAAATTCATCTTTTTGATTAGGTATTTTATCAATTGCAGATATGTCTTTTTTACAAATTACCGAAGCTGACATTAATACAATTGCAGAGGCACAGCCTGAAGTTATCAAAGCACTTTCAGCCTGGCACATTTTAGCTACTTGATCAGAACATTTATTGTGCAATTCTTCATAATTTATAAATGCATCAGAAGCTTGACTCATTGCTTCCAATACTTCGGGTTTCATTAGGCTTCCACCTAAATTTGTAAACCAACTTTTGCCATTAATAACAGTTTTTATATTTAAGTTTTTATATATGTCAGGTGTATGCATTTAGTCCTCTAAATAAATGTATTCAGATTTCAATTGCCCACAACCAGCGTTTATGTCTATTCCTTTTTCCATTCGTATTGTTGATGGTACACCAAAATTGCTAATTATTTTTCTAAACTTATCAATATTTTCAGATCCTGACCTTTCAAAATTTGATTTAATTGTTGGATTTACTGGAATAAGATTTAAATGACAGAGGAGCGGTCTTAATAGTTTTCCTAATTTATTTGCATGCTCTTCTGAATCATTCTGCCCACTTAATAATACATATTCAAAAAAAATTTTTCTGTTAGTTTTACTAATATAATCCTTGCAAGTTTCTATCAAGTCCTCTAATGGATACTTTTTGTTAATTGGAACTGTTTCTGATCTAGTTTTATTATCTGGAGCATGAATTGAGACTGCTAAATTTACCTGTATTTTTTCTTCAGCTAATTCTTGAATTTTTGGCAAGAGGCCTACAGTAGAAACTGTAATATTTCTTGCTCCTATATTTAAACCTTTTTGATCATTTAAAATTTTTATTGACTCAATAACTCTTGAATAATTTGCTAGCGGCTCACCCATTCCCATAAAAACAATATTTAAATTATTCTGATCTTTAATAATTTTTGGATCTTCTTTAAGTAATTCTTTTTTTACCTCAACAACCTGAGAAACTATTTCTCCAACAGTTAGTTGCCTAGAAAAACCTTGTTGTCCGGTTGCACAGAATTTACAATCTAGGGCGCATCCAACTTGAGATGAAATACAAACTGTTCTTCTTTTTCTTCTATGCCCATCTTCATCGTATCTCATCAGTACTGTTTCAATTAACTTATTATCATGAAGTCTCCAAAGATATTTATCTGTACTTCTATCTTTAGATTTTTTTTTCACAACTAACTTTAAGGGACTAAATTCAAGTTCATTATTTAAAGACTTTTTTAATTTGTCAGGTATTGTTGAAATATCATTAAAATTGTCATAAAGGTCAACATACATCGACCTCCAAATTTGATCAGCCCTATAAGGTTTTTCTCCTTTATCTAAAATAAACTTTTTAAGGTTTTCTTTATTTTTTTCAAAAATAGAATTCATATATTTAAATTTGTCTGTTAATATTCAACTATGATCAAAGTGATAGTAAATATTTTAGATTAGCATGGTAGAAAAAACTATAGATACAAACCATAATTCAAATAAAATAAGTTCCTCTGAAAATAATATTATTAATTTTGAATCCCCTGTTTTAGAAGCAAAAAACTTAAATGTTCACTACGGAAAAGTTCTGGCAGTAAAAAATGTTAGTATTCAGGTTCCTAAAAATAATGTAGTTTCTTTGATAGGGCCATCTGGTTGCGGAAAAAGTACTCTCATACGCTGTTTTAATAGAATGAATGACACTATTAGAATAGCTAAGATTGATGGCACTATTACCTATAATTCACAAGATATATATCAGCTGGATCCTGCAGAAGTCAGGTACAGAATTGGAATGGTTTTTCAAAAGCCTAATCCATTTCCAAAATCAATATATGAGAATGTTGCATTTGGGCCAAAAGTTAATGGAGTTAAAGAAAATCTAGATGAAATAGTTGAGTCATCTCTCAAAAAGGCTGATCTATGGAAAGAAGTTAAAGATAGGCTTAAGGAAAATGCCTATGGCCTATCAGGTGGTCAGCAACAAAGGCTCTGTATCGCAAGATCATTAGCAGTAAACCCTGAAGTAATTTTGATGGATGAGCCTTGCTCAGCCCTAGACCCAATATCAACAGATAGAATTGAAGAATTAATAAAAGATTTATCCAAGACCATGACTATCTTAATTGTTACTCACAATATGCAACAAGCAATCAGAGTTTCTAATTATGCTGCTTGTATGATGGCTGGAGAAGAAAGAATTGGTGAGTTAATAGAATACGGAGAAGTTGATCAAATTTTTGGAAATCCTATTGATAAGAGAACTGAAAACTACGTTACAGGTAGAATTGGTTAAAAAGGTACAAAAAATATGGATGATTACAGAGGTAGAAAATCACTAGATCTTGAATTACTGGATGTAGAAACCAAAATTAATGTTTTATATAGATTAGTAAATACAGCTTTCATAGAAAGTATGGATGCTTTTTACGAAAAAGATTTATCTTTATCAAAAAAAATTATTGAGGAAGATAAAAAAATAAATGAATTATCAAGTGAAATCGAAAATTTAGCGATAAATGTTATTAGAAACCAAACTCCAGTTGCTACTGATATCAGGAAATTAACTTCTCATATATTTGTTGCTCAAGAACTAGAAAGAATTGGTGATTATTTAAGAGGTATTTCAAGAATAAATACCAAGATTGGAAAAGAGCCTTTTATTACCAAGTTCGAAAAAATCCCTAAGATGGAAAAAGTAGCAAAAGAAATGCTTAAAATGAGTATGAAGTCATATTTGAATGAGAAAGAAGCTGATGGAGCAGTAGAGACCTCAAAAGAAATATTTTCTAGAGATGATGAAATTGATAATCTCAATACCCAAGTTCAACAAGATCTAATCAAAAGGATGTCAAAAAATTCAAAAATTGTTAAACAGGGCACTTACATAATATGGGTTGCTCATAACTTAGAAAGGATTTCTGACAGGTCTACAAATATTGCGGAAAGAACTCTATATGTTTTAACTGGAGATTCATCATCATTGATTGATCATGACCTTGATGAATAAATTTCAAATTTTTTATAAATATTATTCTTAATATTTAAATTCACATTTTTATTTGGCTTTATTTTTTTTAATGACCTATGCACAGTCCTTATGCTTACATTATATTTTTTGGCTATCTGTTGATTTGACAGTCCATTTGACCTGTCTTCAATAATATTCTCGTCTCTATTATTTTTTTCTAAATTACGTACAAATGAAGGGTCATCGTAAATACATATTTGAATCGGACAATTCAAACATGATGAACTGAATCTGCACCCAGAATCTTTAAAATTTACTTCGTCATTATTTAGATTTAATTTACTTAACATAATATTAATAGAACTTTTGTTCTAATAATATAGAACATATGTTCTTAATGTCAACTACCTTTTTTTAAAAGAAAAATTATAATTGTGGTATGAATGCTGAAATTGTAGCTATAGGTTCCGAATTGTTATTAGGTCAAATTGTTGATTCAAATTCTGCATGGATCTCAAAAAGGCTTGCTGAGAACGGAATTAATTTATTTTATAAAACAATAGTTGGAGACAATCCTGAAAGAATGGATTATATATTGTCAAAGTCATTGTCTAGGGCAGATATTGTAATCACGTGTGGAGGAATAGGGCCAACAAAAGACGATATTACTAGAGACATTGTTGCAAAAGTTGTTGGAAAAAAATTGGTTCCCGACCAAGAATCACTTGATCACATAAATAATAGATTCCGAAAAAGAGGGATGATACCAACTAAAAATAATGATAGACAAGCACATTTCCCAGAAGGATCAATTATAGTTAAAAATCCTAATGGAACTGCTCCATCATTTATTGTTGAAAAAGATAACAAATGTATAATTTCACTGCCTGGAGTTCCTTTTGAAATGAAATGGTTAATTGATAATGAAATTATTCCTTATTTGGTAAAAAAATATAATCTTGAGGAAATTATTCACTACAAAGTCCTTAAAACAATTGATCTTGGAGAAAGCAATGTTGATGATCTTATTGGAAAAATAATGGAAACATCAAAAAACCCAACTGTCGGAGTGCTTGCTCACCCTGGTCAAGTTGATGTCAGAATTGCTGCGAAGGCAAAAAATAAACAAGAAGCAACAAAGTTAATATCGCCTGTTAAAAAAGAAATTGAAAAACTGTTAGGTGAAAATATTTTTGGAGAAGACGAGGACACCTTAGAAAAAGTAGTTGCAGAATTATTAATTCAAAATAACCAAACGATTTCAGTATTTGAAAATATTTCAAGTGGGGTGATTTCTAACTCAATTAAAGATTTTGCAAAAAATAATTTTAATATTGGATTAACTTCCGGAGATAAAAATATTCATAAATTTTTAAAAAAATATGATTTAAATATTGTTGATAAATCACCAGAAGAAGTATGTCTTGAACTTGCAAAATTTATAAAAACACTTTCGTCTTCTGACATTGGTTTTGCGTACTATGGAATAACAAATGGAGATGAAAATGTTCAAAACTTAGGACAAGGAGAAAGTTATTTCGCAATTTTTGATGGTACTAGCAATAAAACAAAGCATGTTCGTTCTGCAGGGATTGGTATTCCAGACAAAAGAAGGGCTATAATGAGTTCATTAAGCTTAATTAGAAATTTTTTAAAATGATGAAATCACTTTCAGCAATTCAATTAGGAAATAAACCAGAACTTATTGTAGATGAAATAGATATTGCTGATCCAGTTGGAAACCAAGTAATGATAAAACTTATTTCCAGTGGAATATGCCATTCTCAGCTACATCAAATGCACGACAAAAACCTACCTAAACCTTTTTTACTAGGGCATGAAGCAACAGGTGTGGTATTGAAAACAGGGCCCGACTGTAATTACGTTCAAGAAGGTGATCATGTTATTGC
>Ga0208624_1000830_pt1 | contig 15343 bp, 13 predicted proteins | sample Knorr_S23_td_DCM_FD_185607 | JGI IMG/M metagenome (GOLD analysis project Ga0208624, IMG submission 185607) | Marine microbial communities from Southern Atlantic Ocean transect - Knorr_S23_td_DCM_ad_71m_LV_A (SPAdes) (version 2) | ecosystem: Environmental > Aquatic > Marine > Oceanic | place...
TTGGAAATCCTATTGATAAAAGAACTGAAAACTACGTAACTGGCAGAATTGGTTAAAAATTATACAAATGGACGAATATAGAGGGAGAAAATCATTAGACCTTGAATTGCTAGATGTAGAAACAAAAATTAATGTTCTTTACAGATTAGTAAATACTGCTTTCAACGAAAGTATGGATGCTTTATATAAAAAAGATTTATCTCTATCAAAAAAAATTATCGAAGAGGATAAGAAAATAAATGAATTATCAAGTGAAATTGAAAGTTTAGCAATTAATGTAATTAGGAACCAAACTCCAGTTGCAACTGATATTAGAAAATTGACATCTCATATATTTGTTGCTCAAGAATTAGAAAGAATTGGTGACTATTTAAGAGGCATTTCAAGGATAAATACAAAGATAGGAAAAGAGCCATTTATTACAAAGTTTGAAAAAATCCCAAAAATGGAAAAGGTTGCCAAAGAAATGCTAAAAATGAGCATGAAATCTTATTTAAATGAAAAAGAATCTAGTGGAGCAGTAGAAACTTCAAAAGAAATATTTTCCAGGGATGATGAAATTGACAATCTTAATACACAAGTTCAACAAGATTTAATAAAAAGGATGTCAAAGAATTCAAAAATTGTTAAGCAGGGTACCTACATAATTTGGGTTGCACATAACTTAGAAAGAATTTCGGATAGATCTACAAATATTGCTGAAAGAACTTTATATGTTTTAACTGGAGATTCATCATCTTTAATCGATCATGACCTTGATGAATAGATTTCAAATTTTTTATAAATATTATTCTTAAAATCTAAATTTATACTTTTATTAGGCTTGATTTTCTTTAATGCTCTATGAACTGTTCTTACGCTTATATTATATTTTTCAGCTATCTGTTGATTTGATAACCCTTTTGATCTGTCTTCAATTATATTTCTATACCTGTTATTTTTTTCTAAATTTCGTACAAATGAAGGATCGTCGTAAATACATATTTCAATTGGGCAACTCAAACATGATGAACTAAATCTGCACCCAGAATCTTTAAAATTTATTTCGTCATTATTTAGATTTAATTTACTTAACATAATATTATTAGAACTTTTGTTCTAATAATATAGAACATATGTTCTGAATGTCAACTACCTTTTTTTTAAGGAAAAATTATAATTGTGTTATGAATGCTGAAATTGTTGCTATAGGCTCTGAACTATTATTAGGCCAAATTGTTGATTCAAATTCTGCTTGGATCTCAAAAAGGCTTGCTGAGAATGGAATTAATCTATTTTATAAAACAATAGTTGGGGACAATCCTGAAAGGATGAACTATATATTATCGAAATCATTGTCTAGGGCAGAAATAGTAATTACTTGTGGTGGAATAGGCCCAACTAAGGATGATATTACAAGAGACATTGTTGCAAAAGTTGTTGGAAAAAAATTAGTTCCTGACCAAGAATCACTTGACCACATAAATAATAGGTTCCGAAAAAGAGGCATGATACCCACTAAAAATAATGACAGGCAAGCACATTTTCCGGAAGGATCAATTATAGTTAAAAATCCTAATGGGACTGCTCCATCATTTATTGTTGAAAAAGATAATAAATGTATAATTTCACTGCCCGGAGTTCCTTTTGAAATGAAATGGTTAATTGATAATGAAATTATTCCTTATTTAGTTAGAAAATATAATCTTGAAGAAATAATCCACTACAAAGTATTAAAGACAATTGATCTTGGAGAAAGTAATGTTGATGATCTAATTGGAAAAATAATGGAGAACTCAAAAAATCCAACTGTTGGTGTACTTGCACACCCTGGGCAGGTTGATGTAAGAATTGCAGCAAAGGCAAAAAATAAAGAAGAGGCATCAAAATTGATCTCACCAGTTAAAAAAGAAATTGAGAAACTTTTAGGAGAAAATATTTTTGGAGAAGATGAAGATACTTTAGAAAAGGTAGTAGCAGAATTGTTAATTAAAAATAATCAAACAATTTCAGTATTTGAGAATATTTCTAGTGGCGTAATTTCTAACTCAATTAAAGATTTTGCAAAAAATAATTTTAATATTGGATTAACTTCTGGAGACAAAAATATTAATAAATTTATGAAAAAGTATAATTTTAATATCGCTGATAAAGCACCTGAACAAGTAAGCATAGAGCTTGCAAAATTTGTTAGAACTCTTTCATCTTCTGATATTGGTTTTGCGTACTATGGGATAACAACAGGAGATGAGAATGTTCAAAACTTAGGGCAAGGAGAAAGTTATTTTGCAATTGTTGATGGTACTAATAATAGAACAAAGCATGTTAGGTCTGCGGGGATTGGTATTCCAGATAAAAGAAGGGCTATAATGAGTTCATTAAGCTTAATTAGAAATTTTTTAAAATGATTAAATCACTTTCAGCAATCCAACTAGAAAATAAACCTGAACTTATTGTTGATGAAATAGATATTGCTGATCCAGTAGGTAGTCAAGTGATGATAAAACTTATTTCAAGTGGCATATGCCATTCTCAACTACATCAAATGCACGACTATAACCTTCCAAAGCCTTTTTTATTAGGGCATGAAGCAACAGGTGTAGTTATGAAAACTGGACCTGAATGTAGTTACGTCCAGGAAGGTGACTATGTAATTGCTACTTGGGTTAGAAGAAATCCAATCAAGGGAAGATATCTTCCTGATTTAAAAGGAGTTAGTTATCAAGAAAAAAAATTAAATTGCAGGATTACATTTACTTGGTCAGAAATAATAATGAGTGAAGATGAATATATTGTTAAGATACCAAAAAAATATGCCACTCCAGAATCTTGTATTGTTGGATGTTCAATTCTAACCGGTGCTGGTGCTGTAAAAAATACTGCAAAAGTAAAGCCAGGAGAAACAGTAGCTATTTTTGGAGTCGGCGGAATAGGTCTAGCTGCTGTGAAAATGGCTTCTTTATTAAATGCTTCAAAAATAATTGCTATAGATATAGATAGTGAAAAGCTAGAATTTTCAAAACAATTTGGTGCAACTCACACTATAAATTCTATAGAAAATAATCCTATTGATGAAATAATTGACCTTACTAATGGTGGAGTAGATTATGCATTTGATGCTATTGGAAAAAAAATTACAATGAATCAAATTTTTGAATCAATAAAACAGGGAGGGTCTGGGGCAGACAATGTAGGCGGAACGTCAATATTAATTGGCATACCTGAATCCCCAGAAATAACCTTAGATTCTAACCAAATTTTATTAACACAAAAAACATTTAAAGGCAGCCTAGGTGCGACTTACCCAGAAAAAGATTTTAATTACTTTTTAGAAATGTATGAGAAAGGTGAATTTCCAATAGACAAAATGATTAGCGAGTCATTTAATTTGTCAGAAATTAATGAAGCATGTCACAAATTAGAAAGTGGTGAAATAACAGGAAGATCGATTATTAAATTCTAATGAATTTAGATTTTGAGTATCAAAAGATTATAAATAACCTGGAACAAAGATTTAATTTTGAAAAAAAAGAAGACTCTAAATTTGATTTTTTTAAGCTAGACAGAAGCTTAAAATTAATGGATCTTCTTGAGTCTCCAAATGAATCAAATGCACTAAATATTCATATTGCTGGCACCAATGGAAAAGGGAGCGTATCTTCATTATTGTCTTCAGTGTTGTCGTTAAATTATAAAGTGGGTTTATATTCTTCACCTCATTTATACGATTACACTGAAAGAATAAAAATTAATAAAAAAAATATCTCCAAAAAAGATTTTATACACATATATAATTTTATTGAAAAAAAGATACTTGATTATGAAAAAATTTCAGGAAAAACCTTTTCATTTTTTGAAGTTTTGACCGCAATGAGCTTTATTTATTTTAAAAAAAATAAAGTTGATATAAATGTAATTGAAACAGGCATAGGGGGAACATACGACACTACAAATGTAATAAAATCTGACATTCAGGTCATTACACCAATTAGTTATGATCATCAAAATGTATTAGGTGACACTATAAAATCAATCTCTGAAAATAAAGCTGGAATTATTAAACAAAATTCAACAGTGATAACTTCAAAACAGATTAGCGAAGCTTTAGAAATAATTAGGAAAAAATCAGCTGAGAAAAAATCAAAATTGATTGAGCTGAATTATTCTATAAAATCAAAACTTTCTATAAAAGACTTCAGAATGAACACTTTAATTGAGATTAACGGGGATGAGTATAACATATCTTCAAATTCAGTTGGTAGGCACTATATAGATAATGTTGCTTTGGCAATTAACACATTAAATTATATTGAAAAATTTGAACTAACAAAGTTTCAAATTGAAAAGGGAATAAAGAATAATGTATGGCCTTGTAGAGGAAATATAAAAAAATTTAAAGACAGAATTTTTTTTATTGACGGAGCGCATAACGAAAGTGGATTTAAAAAGCTTGAATTATCGATTAAAGAATTTCTAGATAAAAATTTTACATTGATATTTGGTTTAAATAAAAATCACGATATTAATCCAGTTATCAATTTAATCAAAAGATTTAAATGTAAGACAATAATAACTCAATCAAGTCATCCTAAGTCAGAAAATATAGAAAATATAGAAAAAAAACTTAAATATAATAGAATTGATTACATAAAATCAGAAAATTCTAAAGAGGCGTTAGATATTTCCTTAGAAGAATCAAAGATTAATGAAACTATTATTGCTGCAGGTTCAATATTTATTGCTGCAGAGATAAGCAAATTAATTAATAATGACCGACAATAAAAAAAGAGTAGTAATTACAGGGATGGGGGTTATTTCTTGTGCCGGTAATACAGTCAAAGAGTTTTGGGATTCTCTTTTAAATGGAAAATCTGGAATTGATTATTTAAAGCAACTCAATACTGAAAATTACTCGTGTAAGATTGGTGGAGAAATTAAAGATTTTGACCCCCTTAATTACATGGATAAAAAAGAATCCAAAAGACTAGCTAAAAACTCTCAGTTTGCTGTAGCTGCAACAATGGAGGCTATATCTGCTGCAGAATTAGATTTATCCAATACTGACAGATTAAACATGGGGGCACTAATTGGAAGTGGTTCCGGAGGCACAATCCCTGAAACAGAAAAAGAAACTCTTCAAATGTATGACAAGAAGAGAAATACTATTAGTCCTATATATGTTCCAAAAATGCTACCAAACATGGCGGCTTCAAGTGTAAGCAGAATTTTTAATTTAGAGGGTTACTCGAATGCTGTTTCAACTGCATGTGCTGCAGGCACACAAGCAATTGGGGAAGCTTATGAGGTTATTTTGAGAGGTGACGCCGATATCATGATTGCTGGAGGAGCTGAAGCACCTTTTTGTGAGACAACTTTAGGCGGATTCTGTAATATGCATGCGCTTACATCCAATAACGAAAACCCTAAAGCCGCAAGTAAACCATTTGATAAAAATAGAGATGGCTTTGTTCCTTCTGAAGGAAGTGCTGTACTAGTATTAGAAAAATTAGAAAACGCTATCAATAGAGGAAAAGAGCCAATTGCTGAAATTGTTGGGTATTCATGTACCTCAGATGCTTATCACTTGGTTCAACCCCAACCTGAAGGCAAGGGTGCAACAAATGCAATGAATAAAGCTCTTTCAAAAGCAAATTTAAATTTTAAAGAAATAAATTATATTAATGCCCATGGAACATCAACTCCTGCCAATGACAAAGCTGAGACATTAGCTATTAAAAATGTATTCAATGATCACGCATATAATTTAAAAATTAATTCAACTAAATCTATTATTGGTCATTCATCTGGTGCTGCAGGAGCTATGGAAGCAATAGCTTGCGCAAAATCTATTAAAGAACAAAAAATTCACGGAACAATTAACTATAATACTCCTGACCCAGAATGTGACTTAGATTATAATCCAAACAAATCTACTAATTATGAAATAAATTATGCATTATCAAATAGCTTCGGGTTTGGCGGACACAATTCTTGCATCATATTATCGAAATTTTTATAAATAAGTAGACTAATTTTTGGTCAGATTATATTCTGAAATTATGACTCAAAAATCCTTTGTTCATTTACATAATCATTCAGAGTTCAGCTTCATTGATGGGAGCTCCCTTCTTGATTCAATGGCATCTATTTGTAGTAACTTAGCGATGCCAGCAATTGCATTGACAGATCACGGTAACATGTATGGCGCTGTAGATTTTTACAATGCCTGTAAAACTAAAGATATAAAACCAATAATTGGTTGTGAATTTTATATTGCTCCAAAAAATAGATTTGATAAAGACCCGAGTTATTCTTATGACCACTTAACAGTTATAGCAAAAAACAATCGGGGTTATTCGAACTTAATAAAATTGGTTTCAAGAGGTAATTTAGAAGGATTTTATTACAGACCAAGAATTGATAAAGAAATTCTTAAAGAGCATTCTGAAGGTTTAATTGTTTTATCTGGGTGCCCATCCGCAGAACTTTTTAAAAAAATTGTTTCAGGTGATGAAAAGTCTATTATGAATACTATTAATTGGTACAAAGATGTTTTTGGGGATGATTATTACCTTGAAATAATGAGACATGAGCATGTAGATAATCAAGAGAAGGTTAATCAATGGATTATAAATAACTACAAAAAATTAAATTTAAAAATTGTTGCCACAAATGATAATCATTATGAAACAAAGGATGACTACGAAAAAGAAATATTGTTAAAAAATGTTAGATCAGGTAGTTCGAATCCAAGATCAGACATTTTAGAAGACAACAGTTATTACATTGCGGGCCCAGAAGAAATGAGAGAAAAATTTAAAGATATCCCTGAGGCTTGTGATAATACTCTAGAAATCGCAGACAAATGTAACGTTGAAATAGACTTTTCTAAAACTATGATTCCTGAGTTTAAAACTCCCGAAAATAAAGATTCCTTTTCATATTTAAAAGAGTTATGCGAAGAGGGCTTAAGTAAGAAATTTCCAGAGCCTAGTGAAGAAATCACTGACAGACTAAATTATGAATTATCTGTTATTCAGGAAACTGATTTTGCAGATTATTTTCTAGTTGTGTGGGATATATTCAAATTTGTTAACAGTAAAAAAATACTAACCACTTTAAGAGGAAGTGCTACAGCAAGTTTAGTTTTGTACTGTCTCGATATTACAAAGATTGATCCAGTAAAAAATACTTTGGTTTTTGAAAGATTTCTAAATATTGAAAGAAAAGAAATGCCTGATATTGATATTGACTTCCAAGATGATAGGAGGAAAGAAGTATTAGAATATTGTACCGAAAAATATGGCTATGATCATATTGCTCAAATAATTGCATTCAGCAAAATAAAAGCCAAAGGGTCATTAAGAGATGCTGGTAGAGTGATGAATCTACCTTTAGCATTTGTTGATAAAGTTGCCAAATTAGTTCCCAATAGAGATCCTTTAAATCCTACATCAGATATGACCCTTGAGAAGGCATTGAATTTAAGTCCTGAACTAAGAAAAGAATATGATTCAAATGAAGATGTAAGAAATCTATTTGAAGGAGCTATGAAAATTGAAGGTTCAGTAAGAAATATTCAAACTCATGCAGCTGGCGTAATAATTTCAAAAGATCCTTTAGACAATTCAGTGCCTATACAGCGACCTCCAGTAAGTGATGACGATGCACCTCCTCTAACTCAATATGAAATGTTTGCACTTGCTGACCTTGGATTATTAAAAATGGATTTCTTAGGATTATCTAACCTTACAATTATTGACCAAACAATCAAGATGATTCAGAAAAAAACTGGAGAATTTATCGACTTAGATGCAATTCCAAAAAATGATGCTAAAACCTTTGAATTATTAAGTCAGGCAAAAACTTCTGGCGTATTTCAGCTTGAAAGTTCTGGAATGAAAAGATACATAAAAGAATTGAAGCCAACGTCTGTGAATGATGTTTCTGCAATGATTGCATTGTATAGGCCAGGACCAATGGAACACATTTCAACATTTATCGACTCAAAACACGGAAAAATACCAATTAAATACCCACACCCATCTTTAGAAAATATTTTGAAAGAAACTTATGGAATAATTGTTTACCAAGATCAGGTTTTACTTATAGCTCAATCTATCGCAGGTTACTCTCTTGGTGATGCAGACAGGTTTAGGAAAGCAATGGGTAAAAAAATTCCAGAGGTTATGCTTGAAGAAAAAGATAAATTCTTGCAAGGAACAATTGATAATGGATTTGATAAAGAATTAGGAGAAAAAGTTTTTGAACTCATTGAGCCTTTTGCTGGATATGCCTTTAATAAAGCACACAGTGTTAGTTATGCGATGATAGGATACTGGACAGCATATTTCAAAGCAAATTATCCTGAAATATTTATGTCGATACTTATGAAAAATTCAGCAGACGATAAAGAAAAAATTTCTAGTCTTATTGCAGAATGCAGTTCAATGGACATATTTATTACAAGGCCTAATATAAATAAAAGTGAAGTCGATTTTGATCCTTATCTTGACGAATCTGGTAAAAAATATATTAGTTATGGATTGGGCACTATTAAAAATATAAGTTCAAATTCAATGAAAATTTTAGTTGATGAAAGAAATAAAAATGGAATATATAAAAGTTTAGAAGATTTTATTTCCAGGATTTCTAAAAACCCAATCACAAAGGGCTCATTAGAGCCATTAATAAAGGTTGGGGCGTTTGATGATATAGAATCTAGAGAAAAATTGTTACCATCGCTTGATAAAATCGTTCAAGAGATTTCAAAAAGGAATCAATTAGAATCAAGTGGGCAGTCAAATATGTTTGATTTATTAGGGGATGAAGTAAAAGTACCTATAAATTTGGATTTAATTGAATCTGAAGTAGATTATAAAGAAAGGATGTTTTGGGAAAGAGACTTAATGGGTACAGCATTAAGTGATAATCCAATAAATAAAAAAATTGAATCTTACTCAAATACTCATGCTGTTTTTTTGGGGCAAATAAACTCTAAAAAATCATACGAATCAACTAAAGCCATAGGTCAGGTTCTTTCAATAACAAAAAGAACAACTAGAAAAAAAGAACAATTTATTATTTGTGAATTTGGTTTACTGGATAGCTCAATTGAATTAGTTATTTGGCCTGACAAATTAGAGACTTCACAACATTTATGGGAAACAGGATCATATTTGGAGTTAGATGTAAAAACAAATCTAAGAAATGGATCTACAAACATGATTTTTGAAAATGGAAAAAGGCTTGAATTTGAAAACCACGACTTAGAAGAATTTGTTTCTAATGAACAACCTTTGCCTAGCATCAATTCAGAGGATGAAAAAGAAGACTTAGCAGATATTCCTGACTTAGAAGAAGCTGGAAATAGCGATAACTTCATAAATGATGAACCAATTGAAATTTCAGAAGATCAAAAATTGTATGATAAACAATTTAAGATCGAATTTATTGGCTCTCAAAATAAAATTGAAGATAAATACAAGTTTGAAGATGTAATTAAACTCTTATTAGAAAATAAGAATGATAAAGAAAACAGTAATGTATCAATTGAGATATTTTATGATGAAAATAGCATAGAACTAGAACTCCCTTTATCTATAAATTATTCAGAGGACTTAAAATCAAGATTAGATTTAATTATTGGCAACCACAACATAATTATTACTTAAAATAATTTCTATAATATAATCTAAAAATGAAATCAACCTATCCAAAAATAGTAATGTATTCAAGGAATTTATGTTCAGACTGCATAAGAAGTAAAAACTTTCTTGAAAAAAACGAAATACCATTTGAAGAAATCAATATTATTGAAAACCCGCAATTTAAGGAAACAGTAGAAAGCTTAAACAATGGAAGACAAACGGTTCCAACGATAATTATAGAAAACCATTCAGAAAAAATTATTCTTTCTGAACCTTCAGACGCAGAGCTTTTAATTTCAATAAAAAAACTTAGTTACTAATATGAAAATATTAATATTTATTCCACACATGGGACTGGGAGGGGTTGAAAGGAGCTTTATTAATCTTTCTAAAGAATTTAGACGCGGAGGTCATAATGTTAAATTTGTATCTTTAAATGACATTAAAAGTACCTACAATGAAGATATAAAACATATAAAATTAAACTCAAAAAGAACAGTTTTTTCAATAAATAAACTATCAAAAATCTTTAATTATGAAAGCCCAGACCTAATAATATCTGCTCAATATTACGCTAATATAATTGCAGTAATTTCAAATAAAATTTCCAAAAATAAGGCTAAAATAATTATTTCTGAGAGGAATCATTTAAGTTCTGAATTAAAAAAACTTAATTATTTTAAAAGATTAATCATCAGTTCTCTTGTTAAATTTTTCTATAGAAAAGCCGATTTGATTTATGGTAACTCTGATGAAGTTTGTAACGATTTGAAGAAAAATTTTAACTTAAAAATTAAGATAAAAAAAATTCTTAACCCATCTTTTACTGAAAATATAGACAGGTTATCAAAAGAAAAAGTTCATGATGAATGGATAACTAAAGCAAATGTTCCCTTGTTAGCTTATGTTGGCAGACTGGAGCCTCAAAAAGATATAGACACATTACTTAAAAGTTTTGAAATACTTAATAACCATCATGATTCAAAATTACTCATAATTGGAAATGGTAGCGAAAAAGAAAAGTTATTAAAATGCTCTAATGAGATTAAAGCAAAAATAAAACATATAAATTTTGATGAAAATCCTTACAAGTATATAAAGCATTGCAATATATTGTTGTTGACTTCAATTTATGAAGGTATGCCGAATATTTTAATCGAAGCACAGGTCATGAAAATGCCTATTGTAGCTACAAATTGCCCAGGAGGGACTTCTGAAGCCTTACTTAATGGAGATACTGGGTTACTGGCAAAAACTGGAGACCCAAAAGATATTGCAAATAAAATTTTAGAACTTATTAATGATGAAGAAATAAAAAATAAATTCATATTAAATTATCAGAAATCTATTGAGAGATTTGACCCAAAAAAAACAGTAAAAGTTTTATTGGAAGAAGTAAGGCGTTTTTAAAATTATTCTATCTCAATTTTTATTGGAGAATGGTCAGATTTTCTTTGACCAACGTCATCCGGGGGACTAATCAGAACTTTTTCATTACTAATAAGCGGAAGTAATGATCTAGAAGCAATAAAATAATCTATCCTCCATCCAGTATTGTTTGCATAGGCATTTCCCATATAGCTCCACCATGTGTAATGAGTATTATCCTTGTCTTTTTCTCGAAAAACATCACAAAGTCCAGACTCCATAAATTTATTAAAACTTTCCCTTTCTTCATCAGTAAACCCAGCATTGCCTTTATTTGATTTAGGGTTGGCTAAATCAATTTCATTATGAGCAACGTTAAAATCTCCACATGCGATAACTGGTTTATTTTTTGAAAGAATATTCAAGTAATTTAAAAAATCAACATCCCACTCTTCTGTCCTGTAAGAAAGCCTGCTGAGGGGATTTTTTCTGTCTGAACCAGAATTGGGAACATATACATTAACTAGATATGAATTCTCAAGTTCAGCAGTAATCACCCTGCCCTCTTTATCATGCTTATCAATACCAATTCCATAATTAATATTTTCGATATTTTTTTTTGATAATATTAATGTTCCTGAATATCCTTTTCTTTCTGCACTGTTCCAATATTGTTTATATTCGGGAAGATTTAAATCAACCTGATCTTCATTTGCCTTTGTTTCTTGAATACAAACTATGTCAGGGTCATTTGAATAGATAAAATCTTTAAACCCTTTATTTAAACAGGCTCTTATTCCGTTTACATTCCAAGATATAATTTTCATTGTAATTAAATCGATATACTATAATTATTACATGATTGAAGATAATAACAATAATTTAATTTGGTTAGATTTAGAAATGACCGGACTTGGTGACGAGCATGTTATTTTAGAAGTGGCAATTATTATTACTGATGAGAAATTAAATATTGTGGACAAATTTCCTGACTCAAAACTTGGACTAGCAATTAAAAGATCAGAAGAAGAGCTGTCCAAAATTGAGCCATGGTCTTTAAATCAACACACAAAATCTGGTCTTCTAGAAAGATCAAAAAAATCAGAGTGCACTGTCGATAAAGCACAAGACTTGGTTCTTAAATTTATATCTGAAAGAATTAAGCCAAATAAAGGGATTTTGTGCGGGAACTCAATATGGGTTGATAGAAAATTTATAAAAAAAGAAATGCCAGAACTGGAAAAATATCTTTTTTACAGAATGATTGATGTTTCATCTATCAAAGAACTTGTTCAAAGATGGTATCCAGATGTTAAATTTCCTGAAAAAAGTAAGACCCACCTTGCCATGGAAGATATAGCTGAGAGCATAGATGAATTAATATGGCTCAGAGAACATTTTTTTTCAAATCCTGATTATATAGGTAACATTTGACCTGTATTTGAACTTGAAACATTTGCATAATAAATATGACTTAATTTCTTAGCAGGCTTAACTTCTTTATTCTGCATATCTGTAGATTCAATATGTTTAGCCTTATCTAACTCAACCGAAGTGTTTTCTTTCTCAAATACATTGGAGATATTTTCTGCAATCATATTTAAAAGCGTTAAAGAACCTCCTCTTGGTAAATAAGCTCCTGTCTCCCACTCACTTACGGTTTGCTGCCTGATACCAAGTTTTTTAGAAAAATCGCTTTGCGACATTTTCAATGTTTTCCTTAAATTTTTAATTGAATTTGCATCCCAAAAATTTTTTTGATTTTTTATACTATCTTTAAGCATAAAAATAAATTACATTATGCAGGATTCCATTTTCAATAAATTTATTAACTATTTTTAGAAAAAATCTTTATTTTTTGTTAAATCAGGTATTTTATCTATTGATCCAGCAGCAGAAACGATCATAGTTTCGTTGTTAAAAATATAATCAAATGCCTCGATAATCTCGTCAAACTCTACTTTATCTAATGATTTTAAATTATCGTCAATAGAAATAATTTTCTTATTCAAAAGCTCTTGAGTTCCATAGTTCATTGCAACTGCCCTTGAATCTTCATATCTCATCATCAATCTACCTTTAATTAGTTCTTTTGAAGAAGATATTTCGTCAGAGTTTAAATTTTTTCTTAAATTATTTAACTCCTCAATTATTACCTCAAAAGTCTGTTCTGTATTTTCCGGTGCAACTCCTGCATCAATGTAAAAAACTCCACAATCAGAATAAAAATGTGAATTTGAACTTACTGAGTAAGCTAATCCTCTTTTTTCTCTAACTTGTTCAAATAATCGACTTGTCATTCCGCCACCTAAAATAACTGATAATATAGAAGAGGAATGCCTAGAAAGATCTTTCATAGAATAATTTTTAAATGCCAATGTTAAATGAGTTTGATTAGTCTCCATTTTATCTAAAATAGTTAATGCTCCATTAGAATTGTATGTTGATTTTTTAAAACCCAGGGGGTTACCTTCTCTAAATCCTTCGAAAGATTTTTTTGCAATTTCAACAACTATTTTTTCATCAATATTTCCTGTAACAACTAAAACAGTATTCGAAGAAGTGTATTGCTTGCTTAAATAATCCATCAAATCTTCTCTTGAAGTTGCTTCGACTGTTTCGATAGACCCTGCAATATCTACACCCATAGGCTGGTCAGGCCATAGATTTTCATCTGCCTTATTTGAAGCTCTGCTACTTGTAGAATCTAAATATGCCTTTATTTCTTCATAAACAACATTTTTTTCCATAGATAAATCTTCATCTCTTATTAAAGGTTGTTTTGCCATATCAATTAGCACTTCAATTCCTTCTTTGTAAGATGTAGAAGGGACTTTGCACCAATAACCGGTTGACTCTTTATCTGTGTAAGCGTTCAGTATTCCCCCTTTTGACTCAACTACTTCAGCAATTTCTTTGGGGGTTTTTCTTTTCTTAGTCCCTTTGAATAGTAAGTGCTCAAATAAATGAGATGAGCCTGCAATATTTGGTGTTTCATACCTTGATCCAGCTCCAAAAAGCAATAAAACGGTTGACGCATTAGTATTATTCATAGGAACGGTGACAATTTTTACGCCGTTATCCAAAGTTATTGTATTGAAATTGTTCATGATCAATAATTAAATCATGAATTTAAAAAGTTTAAAACATATAAATAATTTCTACTTGGTAATTCTTGTAATTTCAATTTTTGGATTTTTACTTAGACTTTTAGGTTTAAATTGGGATCAGGGTAATTTATTTCATCCAGATGAAAGACAATTGCTTATGATTTCTCAAAGACTATCAATTAATGATTTAGATCCCGGCTGGTATAATTATGGAACACTTCCACTTTATATACTTGAAATATTCTCTTTTGGAATGGAGGAATTAAATAATTTAAGGTTTCCTGGAAGAATTTTAAGTTCATTTTTTGATTCAGTCACCATTTTTATTGTTGGTGAACTCGGAAAAAGGTTTCACACTAAATTGACCGGTGTGATTTCGAGCATTTTTTATTCTACTTGTATTTTAGCTATTCAGCTTTCACATTTTTTCACTGTTGATACATTTTTAAATACATCAATTGCCCTAATATTTTTACTTTGCTCAAACTTAATAAATAGGTTAAATTTTAAAAATTTAATTTATCTTTCTTTAGCAATTGGTATAGGTTTTGCTATAAAAATTAGTATCTTCATTATATGTTTGCCAGTATTAATAACATTGTTTTTTTCTACAAATGTAAAAATTAATTTTCAAAAAAGAAAAATTTATAACCTGCCTTCATTTTTCTTTTCTATTTTAATAGTAATATTTGTATCAGTATTATCTTTCTCGGCATTAAATCCCTACTCAATTATAAATTTAAATGAATTTATTAATTCATCAAGAATACAATCCGAAATGGCAAGGGGAATAATTGATTTTCCTTATACTCGCCAATATGAAAATACTACGCCATACATTTATCATATTTCTCAACTAATCAAAGTTTCACTGGGGCCTTTTCTAGGAATTTTCTCAGTTTTTTCTTTAATTTATGTTTCAATAAAATTTAATAAGACTTCCGGATTTATTTGGTACATTTTTCTTTCTTGGGTAGCATCTTACTTTTTGTTTTATGGGTTCATACATACAAAGTTTATAAGGTATCTTTTCCCTCTAATTCCAATAATATTAATATTTAATTCTTATACTTTAATCTCCCTATTTGATAATTATTTCTATAAGTTTAAAAAAATTTTCTTATTTATATTCTCACTATTTCTTATTGGAATTCTTCATTATTTCATGAGCTATATATTGGTTGGGAGTTCAGAACATAATGCAAATATTGCCGCAAAATATATTGATAATAATTT
>Ga0208624_1000837_pt1 | contig 15323 bp, 16 predicted proteins | sample Knorr_S23_td_DCM_FD_185607 | JGI IMG/M metagenome (GOLD analysis project Ga0208624, IMG submission 185607) | Marine microbial communities from Southern Atlantic Ocean transect - Knorr_S23_td_DCM_ad_71m_LV_A (SPAdes) (version 2) | ecosystem: Environmental > Aquatic > Marine > Oceanic | place...
GGTATGGAATCACAACCATCTCCCCAAGCTACTAGTGGAGAATCCTCTAGAATGCCACCTGGTATGGAATCACAACCATCTCCTCAAGCTACTAGTGAAGAATCTTCCAGAATGCCAGCAGGTATGACAGGCGGTGGAAAAAATTATACAGATTATAGAGGTATTGAAAAACAAAATAATATTAGAATTAAGCATACAGATAGACAAGAATTAGAACAAACTCATATAGCTATGGGTTTCAGAACATGTAATATCTATAATAATGAAAGTTATGTATTAGATATATTAAAAGTAATACTTGCTGGAAATATGAGCAGTAGATTATTTACTACACTTAGAGAGCGAAATGGACTTACATATAATGTATCTATTGATTCTTCACAATATGAAGCAAGTGGTTTATTCTGTATTTTAACAAGTGTAGATAAAGAAAAACTATTAAAATATTCTGAAAAAGGGGTTGAAAAAGAAGGTGCTATACCTCTTATAATCAAAACACTTAATAACATCATTTCTGAAGGAATAAGTGATGAGGAATTAGATAAAGCTAAAGGTTTTCTTAAAGGTTCATTAAGTTTAGAGTACGAAGATTCTATCAATATATCTGAATATAATGGAAGTACTGTATTATTTGATAAAAGGTATATGGTACCACTAAGACAAATATATCGTTTAAGATACGAACCTATCACAAAAGAAGTTGTTAATACTGTTGCTCAAAAATACTTGAAACATAATTTAATGAGTATATATTTATTGGGTAAGGATGTTACACAAATATATAAGGATGTAAAAACGGAAATACAAAAATTAAAAGGTATTCCTAAAGAAATGCTTGATAACGAAAGTTTATTTGATATAATTGATACTGGTATTAATTTTTCTAGTTCTTCAGAAAAAATTGAAACTGGTCAACCAGCTCCATCTTCTCCATCTGCTCCTCCTCTCGAAAGTGGTCAACCAGATCCATATGCTCCATCTGCTCCTCCCCTTGAAAGTGGTCAACCCGATCCATATGCTCCATCTGCTCCTCCCCTTGAAAGTGGTCAACCAGTTCCATCTGCTCCTCCACTTGAAAGTGGTCAACCAGTTCCATCTGCTCCTCCACTTGAAAGTGGTCCAGAGGCTGTTTCACAAGGCTCTGAGGACTCTCAAACAAGTAAATTAAGCATGCCTGGTTTTGAGGAATTACCAAGAGATTTCTTTAAAAATAAATCAGTTCAATCAGGTTATGTAATTGATACAAATTCATCAATGGGAGAAACTCATGAAAGTGATTCTAGTTCACCTCATGGAACACCTACTGATTTACCTCCTAGTTATGAAGAGGCTACATCTCCCCAACCTAGTCAAGAAAGTGATGATTTAAGTATACAATCATTACCACAATTTGAAGAATTACCAAGAGATTTTTATAAGAATAATCAACAAAAAGGGGGAGATATAGATTTAACTAAAATGTTAGATAATGCTTCTAAAATGGATGATGAAGAGGATAGCATAAATTTAATTGAAATGATAAATGATTCCAGAAATAATGAAGATAATCTTAATTTATTAGAAATGTTAGAATCTTAATCAATAAAACCTATATACTAATATATAAATCTGTATTTACTTATATATTAATATATAATTCACAATAAATTTGTAATTTTTGAAATCTTTTCGTCTATAAGATTTTCTTTAGCTAAAATGATATTTTCAATACTCTTAAGATATGATTCATTACTCGACTGGGTAGAGTTTTTAACAGATTTAAATAAACTACTTAATAAAACTATATCATTTTCATCCCATATTCCTTCAAAAGCTTTATCTAAATTTACCTTAGAATTACTTGATAAACTTAGTTCATTACATAGATTTCTGGACTTATCATAAGAATCTATATGTACTGATCTGTTTATCATTTTTTGTTCTAATATATTTATGTATAAATCTAATGTATAACATACAGTTGAACCGCTATTATTATAACTATGTTTTAATTTTTTTAATCCATTAATTGCTTGGTTATATATTAATTGTAATTCATCTGAGTCACAAGGTGGATATAATTCTATACAACGCATTATTGGTTTTAATAAATAATGAATTTCTTCTCTATTATTACCCCAAGCATATCTTATAGTTCCTTGTAATAATGTTCTTTCTTGTATATATAATTTATTATTAGTAATAGCAATCTTTATACCATCATCTTTAAAGGATATAATAGCAAGCTTCAAAATTGTAGAGAAAGGTTCTAAAATTTGATTACCATCACTTGATTTTTTAGATACACTTGTTACACAATTATATGCTTCTTTAATAAATGATAAATTAATATATGAATTCATATATACTAAACTTCCAAAATTCTTAAGTATCTTTAATTTAATATATTATAAATTTGATTTTTATTTAAAAAAATATATACAAATATAAATATGATTATACCTGTTAGATGTTTTACATGTAATCGTGTCTTAGGTTCTAAATACAAAAAATATTGTGAAATAATTTCCTCAAACGTTGGAACTGAAAATATCATAAATGGTAATCCTGACATAGATTTATCTGAAGAAAATATATATCAACAAGCATTCAAAGAAATAGGTGTAGATGATCGCTATTGCTGTAAAAGACATTTAATATCACATATCGATTTAATTCAAAAAATATAATATAAATATAAAAAAATATATTTTTTTATTATATAATGGATACCCAAAATCTAATAAATTATGTAGCAATAATTGTTATAATTTTGATACTTTGTTATTTTTATAAAAACACTCTAAGTAAGATTGTTAACTCTGTAAAGGCCTTTTTTAGTAGAAACATGCCTAATTTTAATTTTATTTATATATAAAATAATATTGTTTAAATAGTTATTCTATATTTATCTATTTCTTATACTATAATAAATGGATAAAGATTATGATATTAAGTTAAATAATAAGGAAAAAAGAAATATAGATTTATTAAATAAAAAACACAATAAACTTAATAATCAAATTAGAGAGGATAATGACCCTATAAATATGTCAATTAAATCATTATTTAATAAATGGGGAATTGTAAACATTCAAGTTTTTAAGGAGTTAGTAAATCTAATATCCAATTTAGACCAATTTAGCTCTTATTTTGATGATATTGATAATACAGGACAGTGGTATAATGGAATTATGATAATATTAAGAAAAATATTCAAAATATTTAGTAAAGATGACCGCCCTATTTTTATAGGGTTTACTTTTATATTATTATCTTTCGCATTATATATTACTCAAATAACTTCTTAATTTATATTAAATGATTAATGATATAAATTATGCTTTTAACAAAAAAGACTATTTTTATTATTTTTTTATAGGACTAATTATTTTTATATTTATTAGTAAAACATCATTATTTAATTTTGATAATATCATACCTTTCATAATAACACTTGGTATTTTATATTTCTTAGTCAAAAAAAAAATAATAAAAGATTTTTCGGATATGGATCTACAAAACAATAAATTAAAAAAAATAAACGTGGATAGATACAAATACTTAAGAACAGATGTATATATTATAGATGCTATTATTAAGCTAAATAACTTGTCACTTATTAATAGAACTAAATTTAATCAGTTTCTTAAATATACTGATAAATTTTTTATGTATTATGCTATGTCTAAAGCAAAAAATCTTAAACCTGTTAATGTATATGAAAATGCATATGATAATTCTGTAAGAGCACTCAATACACTATTATCTTTTCAAATTGAGTTAAAAAATTATGGTTATTTGATAAATGATAGAGAAATATCTACAGAAAAAAATATAACAATTAACAATAATTTTGATTCTTCTATAGAGGATATTAGAAAAAGATTTTCACTATTTTTAACAGAAATAGAAAAAAAAATAAATAAAGATTGGTTTAAAGGAGAAATAAATATATATTCGAAACCTATTTATCCAGATGATGTTAAAAATGTTTCCAGTTCAGATATTCTTTATTCTGATAAATTCAATTTACTATAAAGCGTTTATATTTTAATTATTACTAATACAATTAAAATATAAAAATATATTATATAAATGTCTAAAGTAAATATGAGAGAACTTGCTAATCTTGTTAACAATAATTATGGCTCTATTTATAATACCTCTGGAGGTGGTAAAGTCCAATTTGGAGGAGTAAATGTTAAAAAATTCCTTAAAGATATTTTAGGAAATAGAGTATTTGATGTATATTTAAAATATCTTGGTATTAAAACACTTACTACAGCATCATTAGTACCTTTTGGTTTAATATATGGTAAGCAATTTGCTGAAAAAATGATGAATCAATCAGGAGGTTCATTAATTCCTTCAAGTATGCCTTTTGTTGATCATCCTCTTATAGGTAATTATTTAAAACTTGCCGGTATATCTACCGTTTCATTAACATCTTCTACTCTTATTCCATTAGGAATCTTAATAGTCGCTTATGAATTATATAATAGTGAACAAGTAGGTGGAAGAATTGTATTACCCTCTGAATATTTTAATCCCAAAAATAAACAAAGAGGAGGAGCAAGAACTATATTTGGCAATTCTATTCCCCCCTCTTCTATTCAAAATATTGATAATATAGTAAGAGGACAAGAAAGTATATTTAAACCAGTTGATAATAGTAACCTAGCATGTTCAACCGGTAATTGTTCAAATAATGTATACAGCTCCCATTTTAAACCAGAATTTACTAAAATAGATGTTCCAGGATTCCCAGAATATGGTATGAAGGACCATACTATATTTCAAGCATGGAGTGGAACACCCGAACAAGCACAATTTACCCCATTACCTGCTCCTATGGCAGGAGGTGCCCTTGAACCAAATGAATTAAGATTTAATAGACATCCTGTTAATAGTGTACCAACATCTCAATATGGTGGTTATAGAAAAAATGAGTTATCAGAATATTACGATAATATGATGAAAAATGACAGAAAACAAGTAGTTAATAAATTAGTTAGCAAATGGAATAAAATGGAAAACCTATCACAAGAACATGCTAAATCAATTAAAAAAATGTCTAAAGATAAAAGGTATTCTAATAAAACCATTATTAAACTCTTCCCTAAAAATATTTTAGTAGAAGGATTATATTAATTATATAAAGAATTCGTATTAAAAACAAATAAATGATCTTAGAATCTATTTATCTGTTTTTTAGGAATATGATTATTACATTTTCTAATATTAGATATCTACATATATTTTTTAATACACTTTTTTTATTGACAATTTCAACATCTATCCCCTATTATTTATTAGAATATATATCTAATATATCACCTAATGATTATATTAACTTATTATCAGTTAAAATATACAAAATTTTTTATAATTCGCCTAGTTTCGTAATACTTTTTATAATACATAATTTTAAACTTTCTAAATTATTATCTACAACATTTAAGGTATATAATAACCCTAACCATTTATATGTAAGCGGATTATCTATTTTTATTTATTCATTTTTTTATATTATAAGCTTAATTAATGATAAATTTTTATTTTTTCATTTTTTAGCAAATACATTAAGTTATAGTATTTTTCTGAATGAATTAGCATACTCATTTATGAATAATAATCTGTATAATTATCATAATAAAATTGATTTTTATAATAACAATTACTATATATTTATATTATATGGATTTTTAACAACATACCTTACCTATATAATTCCCATTAATCTATTTTTACCTTGTTCTTTTATAATATGTTCACTTATACAAAATTCTGTGATTAATCTGACATATAATAAATGTTCTAATAATAAACTAAATCTTCTTTATCCAATAGAAGTAATATTTAATCCTATTGCGAATTTTCTAGGAAATATAATTTTATTTTGGATAAGAAGAAGAAATATGATTTCTATTAAATATTAATCTTCTAGATTTAGTTTTTATCTGAGTTTATATAATCTCCATAGTTTGATTTAAAATTAACTAATCCTTCACTATTCTCAGATTTACTAAAATCTACAGTACATGCTTTTGGTTTTTGATGAAAATTGTATATAGAAGTATCGAATCTATTTTCAAATATCCTTTCTGAATTACTTTTGTTTTCTTTATAATTTTCTGAAAAATATTGAGGATTTCTGTTTTGTACAGATGCTAATTCAGCACTAAATTGATTTCTATCAAATAATCTTTGATTAAATATTTCTTTATTATCTATAAAATGTTCATTTTTATTGTTCATATTATAGATAGTTTAAAATATTATGTATTTTATTTCGTATATATATCAAAAGAATTATAAATAATTTTTAATCTATAATAAAAATCACTAAAACTACTTATGCTAAACAATGGATTACTATTATCAATTTTAATATCCGTAAAAACTATATTTAATAATATTTTCCACAATGATAATCCTCTAAGACTTTCATCTAATTTATATGTTTCGGGATTATTGATAGTTATATTATCTAGATTTTCAATTTTCTTAACTAGATGTTTATTATTCAATAACATATCTTTAGCATAGAGGTATATATCATTTTTATTTACATATTTGTTTATTACCCATTTAGGATAACTAGTATATTTTGAATATATTATAATAACTATATCATTAGCTATACAAGTAGATATTTCTTCTATTTTTTCATAAAGTGTATTTTTATTTTTTATTAATGTTAAATAATCATTTATTATATATTCACTAATACATAAATTATCATCATTATCTATAAATTCTATTATTTTTTTTAAAATATTATTAAACTTCATATATTAATATATATTACTATTATATAATGGATTATTTATATATTGTACTTTTAATGTTTTTTGTAACTATAATAATAGCATCCCTTGTAAATGAATCTTTCCAAAACTATTATATAGCACAACCAACTAAATGTTTCTCATGTGAAAAAGAACTTCCCGCTAAACTTAAATATTTAGGAGGACCTACTAAATGTTTCTCATGTGAAAAAGAAATGGCTGCTAGATATGGTATGGAGTATAGTGACTTAGCACAACCAACTAAATGTTTCTCATGTGAAGCACAAATGGGTAAACTTATAAGATAATTAAGAACCTTTTATATTCTTAATTATTTTAGTCAAGAATATCATGTATAGCATCTTCTGCTAACATCTTAGCCTGTTTATTTAATCCTTTTGTTATTTCTTTCCCTTTTTAGAAATATTTGCTTCTTTTATTTCTTTAACTGCTTTATCTTTCATATCAACACCTTTTTCTTTTAATTCTTTACCTTTAGTTTTTAATTTTTCTGCTGTTTCTTTTAATTTTTCTTTATCACCCATTAGTTTTTCCGCCTTTTCTTCAATTTCATCAGTTTTCCCTTTAGCAGCATTTACTAAGTCACTCGCCATTTTTGTAGGGTCTGATATTCCCGATTTAGCAGCATTCATAAATTTATCTATGTTTTCCTTTGGGTTAAAATTACCTTTATCTAATATATTTTGGGTTAATCCACTTGCCATATTATATCCTTCTTTAAGTTTTCCTAAATATCTTTCAATTGTATCAAAAGGAATGTCGCGCATAATAGGTAATCGCTTTCTATTAGGATATACTACCTTTGACCAAAGATTCATAGGTTGAAACATAACTTGTGGTTCATTTAAAAATGGTTTAGATAGAGTACGAGAAGTTATTATACTTTCTTTGAAAAAATCACTAAATTTTACACCTTTATATGCCCATTTATTAGCTGTATATAAATTTGTTACACTAGCATCCATTAATGACGCAAATCCGGGGACTACTTCTAACATACTCATATATGCTAATCCCCATTGTTTTCTTTGAACATTAACAAAAAGACCCAATAAATCAGGACCATGTTGTATCATATATGCTAATGGTTTTTCGGTTAATGTAACTCCGACTCCTATAGCACCAGCCGCACTTCCAACACCTGGAACTATTGAAATTACATCTGTTAACAAATCTAAACCTTTTGGAACTACTGTAGATAACCCTTCAAAAAATAAACCACTATTATCAATCATTACTCCCATGGTATCAAGAGGTATTTCAAACATAGGTCCTACTACAGGCAAATTTTCTAATTGATATAATGGGAAAAAAACCCAATCAAAAATATATTTGCTTACCTTATACACACCCTTTGGTCCTACAACTAAACCGGCTTTAACCATTTCTATCATGTCTTTATTTTCTTCAACCCATGTTTCATATTCTTTTATTTTTTTTTCCAAATTATCTAAACTTAGTGTTCCTATATATTTTCTCATATTTATGATAAGCTCTAAAGGATAATTTTTTTCTATCTTTTTTAATACCTCACTTGATGATAATTTTTTCATTAAACCAGCATCTTCTATAGGAATACCATCAAATAATAAAGAAACTGTTACTGGACTCATTTTTTTTATAAGAGATACAACATCTAAAAGTGAAGTATCTTTGTCTATACCATATTTTTTTAAATAGTCATAGACCTGATTGTTTGAATAATACTCTTCTTTTTCATATCCACCTCCTACTTTATAAGCCATCCTATTTTCTAATTGTTCATAAAAACTACTTATTCGAGTTTTATTTAGTTCAACTATTTCTTTAGCAAGACTTTTTGAAAGAAACCTCTTACCATTGATATCTTTAAGATTACTTATTTTAGTTATCATTTGGTTTTTAGTTATACCACTTCTAAAAATAAGTTGGGTTTGATTTAAAAGCTTATTTAAATGATAGAGATCTCTAATAATTTCATCATAATTAACTATTTCACCCTCTTTTAACAATCTCATCTCACCTAATGAACTATATATTTTTTTGAGATGTTTATATCGATTATTAATAATATTACTCATTTAATATAAACAATTATAATTATTTAAGCATATTACTTCAAAAAGATATATTTATATCAAAATGGTAGAATTTTGTTTGAATATAATTTTACATTTCCCTTTCTATGATGTTGATTATTATAACAAAATATTTCAAGAATTTAATATTCAAAAAATAAATTTAATTCCTCTATATGAAAATATAGATACTGATAAATATCTAGCTTTTTTTCAAAATCATAATATAAGCATAAATGTTTCTAAAAATATCCAATTTACTGGTTACAATACTTTAATTTCGCATATAGTACGAGATAACAAGGAAAATGAAATGCTAAATTTACTTACAGATTATGACCAAAAAATAGAATTTGACAATTTAGATGAATGTTTTAAAACATCAAATGAAATTTATATTAAACATTTTGAAAAAAATCATTATTATCCCAAACTATTTATTTTTAATAATAATATTGATTTAGATAAATCATCAATGGCTTATTATTCATTTTTTCCATTAGAGAAAACTATTAGTAAAAATATTATATCGAGTTGTGTACTTAACGATAATACTTTACAAACTAAATATAAAAATATTGTTAATACTATAAATGATGAATCTGCAAAACATGGATTAACTGAATTATGTATTGGAAATTATATACTCAAAAATTTTATTAAAACAATTGAGAATTGTAATAAAATAAATAATTCTGAAAAATGGTTTGTAAATTACCTATTATGTGTTTCATATTTCAACCTAAATAATTATAAAAAAACTTTAGAACATGCTAATATTTGTATTAATATTAATCCCAAAAGAATAGAACCTATTTATATTTTATCTAAAATGTATTTTACAAATAAAGATATACCAAATGCTTTGGAAATGCTAAAAAATATACCTATTGATAAAATAGAGTATAACACCAATAATTATTTTTGTGAAATACATATTTATGATTTTTTTATTCATATAGAAAACATATTAGTCAATAAATACATTAAAAATATACCTAAATCTATTAAGATTTGTGAATTAATTAATACATATATCATAAATGATTCATATTATAGTATTATTAATTCACTTTTGAATAATATGCTAATACAAACTATACCTAATAATATTGATGCTGGTGAATCACAATTATTTGATGGGTTTTATAAAGATAAACGTCCTGATAATGGATATAAATTCATAATTGATAGTGATAATGATATATTTGATACAATTCACTATAATATATCAGAAAACAAATTATACTTAAATGATAAACCCTTATCAACTGATTTTAGTCATAAATCTTTCACATCCTTTAGACATGAAGATAATAGATATATAATTACTGATATTTATCCAAAACTCAATATAAAAAAAATAAATAATGAATTACAGCTTGAGGATTACAAAACTTATGATTTTAAATGGAATAACTTATTGTTTTCTTCTAAACTTGAACTTTATAGAAATATATATATAGGCATACTTAATCATAAAAAAACGTCTATTTATCGATTTTTGTTTTTGAATAGTAAGACCTTAGAACCTATTACAATTAGTAATACATTTAAACTGGCAAACAATATTAAAATTTTAGATATTATAATTAAAAATGACAATTTGTATATTATTAGTGATAATATGATTTATAAATTACCTATATCTGACTTATATTTTAAATTTAATTTTCCAATTGACTATAATGAAAACATCTTAATTGATATAGATAATAATATTAATATTGATATTACTACTAAAGGTTATACATTAACTAAACTTAAATATAAAAACTATACAATTTCAAACAATGAATCTAAAGTAAATGTTGAATATGATTTTAATAGTAATATAGTTAAAATAAACCATTTATCATATAATTCTGTTATTAAAGATTTTATATTTTTACCAAATAATATGTCTACTCTTGATAAACAATATGATATTCATTATTATAATAAAAGTACAATAGAACCTAATCTTATTAAAAGGATTGAAGAAGAAAATTTTACTGTGAATGATATATATGAAAATAGTAAATATTTAATAATTAATAATTATGAATTGGAAAATTTATCTTTAATTGAAATTTCTAAAATAATTGAAAGTAAAACATTAATTATATCATTAATAGATGAAGAAAACATGAACGATATCAGTCAAAAAAAAACATATTCTAACAATCAGTTTTTAAACAAATTATATTTATTCAATATACTTAAAAATGATGATTACATAGATTTTATAATAGACAATATAGTTAAAAATGATGAATATGAACAACGAAGTGAATATATGTCTATTGATATAGAAAATATATATAATAATTGTAATATATTTAAACATTTCTTTGAATTAAGTGACACTTTGAAACGAAAACAGAGAAATATGGAGGATATATTGACTAAAAATGACTATAAAAGCTATTTACTAAATAAAATATCAGAGGAAGTAGTTAATACCAATATACTTGAAATATTAAAATACATACTAATTAATAAACAAAATGTAGATATTTTTTATAGTGTTAAAGAAATACCTGAAATTATAGATAAATTTAATATATTTAATGATAGTCTATATACTGATTGTATGGAAAATCTTTCTGACTTAGCCCCTATTAGTTGTATATTATATCTTAATAATGTTGCCGAAAGTATTAATTATAGAGAAGTTTGTGATGAAAATTCATTAATATATTGTGCTGATGAAAATCTATTGTATTATACTTAAACGTTATTATAAACCCTTATTTATATATATTTAAAACGATATTGTTATTTTAAATATAACTATGAAAGACGAAATACGTATAGCTTCAATTGGTAATGTAGATTCTGCCAAATCAACAACAATAAGTGTTCTTTCTACTAATATTTTAGATAATGGGCGTGGAAAGGCAAGAACGTGTATTTTAAAACACCCTCATGAAGAATTAACCGGAAGAACATCATCTATAAGTCATCACTATATTGAAAATAGTGAAAAAATATTTGGATTTATAGATTTGGCAGGACATGAAAAATATTTAAAAACAACTATGTCTGGATTAAATGGTCATTATATTGATTATGGGATGGTAACTATAGGTGTTGATAGAGGTATTATAGGTATGGCAAAAGAACATATGGCTATAGCTCTTTCATTAAAAATACCACTTTTTATAGTAATAACTAAAATAGATATTGCCATACAAGATAAATTAGATAATATTAAAACTAGTATTAATAATATATTTAAACATCCTATAGCAGGGAAAAAGAAAACAATTATTGTATCAGATAGTAATATTGAGGAGGTATGTAATAATTTTGATAAAGATTGTCCTTATGTTCCAGTTTTTGAAATATCAAATGTTACAGGATTAGGTATAGATATACTGAAAAAATTTGTATTTTCTTTAAAAAAATATAAGACTATTGGGAATGAACATAGTGATAATCCTATTTTTAGAATAGATGACCGTTATAAAATAAAGGGAATAGGGTTAGTGGTGTCAGGAATAGTACAGGAGGGAATTATTAGATTGAATGATAAATTATTAATAGGACCTTTTAATGGAAAATTCAAAGAAGTTTTAATTAGATCTATTCATGATAATTTTAAAAGAAATGTAGATTATTTAACAACAGGACAAGGAGGATGTTTTAATATAAAAGTTATCAATAAAAAAGAAAATATAGAATTTCGTTCTATAAAACAAGGGCATATTATAACAAAAAAACCGAAATGTTTTGAAATGTTTGATGCTAAAATAACTATATTACATCATCCTACTACAATTAGAACACATTATGAACCAGTAATACATTGTGGTTCTGTGAGGCAAAGTGCTAAAATATGTAAAATGGATAAAGAGTTAGCAAGAACAGGAGATTCTGCTATTGTAACATTTAAATTTTGTTTTAGACCAGAATTTATAGAGAATAATATGGATATAGTTTTTAGAGATGGAAGAACTAAAGGAATAGGAAAAGTTTTAAAAACGCATTAATTTAATTTGTATTTATTATAAATTAAAATATATTAATAATGTAAATGGTACATAACTATTGTTCACCTAATAATAGAAATAATTCTCATACTTGTTTCAGTAACAATTCGCTTAAAAAAATTGCTAATGAATATAATAAAAGAACAAAAAAAACTAAAATAAAAGTACCTAAAACATTAAATGATGCTTCCAGAAAAACTCTATGGACAACAATTGAAAAAAAGATGCAGCAATTTATTGATAAAAGTTGTCAAGGACAACACTGTTTATTAGATACTCAACTTGTAAAAAATATAGACGATAGCGAATTAGAAGAATCATTTCGTCCTCAAATGCCTAAAGAATGGAAAGACAAACCAACAACATGGTTATCTACAGTAGATATAAAAAAAGTAATGAAACAATATGAAAAGAATAGTGATTTTGTATTTGCGGGAGCTGTACCTATTGATTTTGATTATGATTTTGGAGGTTTAGGACAATGTGTTTCAAATGAATTATGTAATCTGAACATAGAGGAATTAATAAAAAAAAATAAATACCAATTTGGTGTAGTATTTAATCTGGACCCTCATTATAAGTCTGGTTCACATTGGACATCATTATATGCTAATTTTAGAACTGGTGGAATTTATTATTTTGATTCTTATGCGAATCAACCACCTGAAGAGGTTATGATATTAATGGAAAGAATAAAATCACAAGGTAACTTACTACTTAAACAAAACAAATTAGACATAAATGAAATGCCTGATCTATATACACAATTTTCTGAATATTCAAGAATATCAAAAAGAAAAATAGTAGTTGATAATCCAGAAGATTTTCATATAGATACTTTAGTATCATTTGGAAGTATTGATAATCAAAACAGAGTAAATATAGATAAACTTACATTTAATAAGATAAAAAATATAAATGGAAATGAGTTAACACTTCAAAATAATATAGAGTGTAGTGATTGTCCATATATATTCATGAAATCATTTAGAACTTTTTATAATAATAACAGATTTCAATTTAAAAATTCCGAATGTGGTGTATATTCTATGCATTTTATTGAAGAATTTCTTAATGGTAAAACATTTGACCAAATCATAAACAATATTATCAAAGATGACGAAATAAACAAAAAACGCAATTATTTCTATAGACCTTATTAAAATTTGATATTAAAAATAAAATTTTTTTATACACAATTATGATCGTATATAAAAATTTAGGAGAAACTACTTCTGAATTTTCAGAAAGAATCAAAAATAAAAATAATGCCAAAAAGGTTGCTATCTGTGGAAAATTAGACCCTATGGCACGAGGTTATACTACTGTATTATTAGATAATGAAACCAAAATGATGAATACGTATTTGGGAAAAGATAAAACCTATAGTTTTTATATAGCAGTTGGAATAAAAACTACAAGCGATGATATTTTGGGTAGTATAGTACATAGTGATCTAAAGAATAATTATTCTTTGGATATAATTGCCTATTTAAACAATGTGATTAGAAAACAAACAACACAAAAATTTCATCCATATTCGGCAATAAAGATAAATATTGATGGAAAGCGCAAATCCCTACATCAATTGACCAGAGAAGGTAAAATAGATTATGATATATTACCTGAAAAAAAAATCAATATATCTAAACTAGAAATCGAAAAAATTGATAACTGGATTTTAAGAGAATATCGAGAGGTTGTTTTGAGATGTATAGGAAGATTAAGTACAAAGAGTAAAACAATATTTGAATATTATAAAATTGATGAATCATGGAAAAATTTAAAAACACAGGGAGAAATCAAACTTATAGATGTAACTATGACAGTATCATCAGGATACTATATACGCATGATTCCTTATTATATATATCGAGACTTAGGAATTCCTACTCACATATTCGATATTAATAGAATAAATACTTAAATGTATATTTATTGATAATATATATATGGATAGTAATACATTTAACATATTTGTTAAACATGACAAAAGTTATACTTTAGATGTGACTAATAATATGAGTATAAATAAACTAAAAGAACTTATATCAAAAAAAATTAAAATCCCTGTTAGATTTTTTTATATTAGCCATGCTTCTAAAATAATAGACTCGTTAGAAAATATCATTAATAATACTACAATATTTGATTACAATATAGATAAAGACTACCATATTTCAAAGGACTGTACAATTTATGTGAACGTTTCTCCTCACAATAATATTTTAAAGAATTTAGGACATTTTATGTATAAAAATGATTGTAGAATATTAGATATGGACGTAAATAGTGAGTCTATAAAACTTGAATTTAAAATAAACAAAAATCAATAAACATAAAAAAAACGTGTTGATAATTATTTTTTTCATTATCATAATTATAATGACAAAAATATTTTTTCCAAAAAATGCTCATGGTGTCAGTAAGGGCAAAAGTTGATCACCCCCCCCTCAAAAATCAAAAAAGTTTTTTAATCTCAGAATACTTTTGGC
>Ga0208624_1000840_pt1 | contig 15281 bp, 8 predicted proteins | sample Knorr_S23_td_DCM_FD_185607 | JGI IMG/M metagenome (GOLD analysis project Ga0208624, IMG submission 185607) | Marine microbial communities from Southern Atlantic Ocean transect - Knorr_S23_td_DCM_ad_71m_LV_A (SPAdes) (version 2) | ecosystem: Environmental > Aquatic > Marine > Oceanic | place...
CCATTCGTGCAGGTCGGAACTTACCCGACAAGGAATTTCGCTACCTTAGGACCGTTATAGTTACGGCCGCCGTTTACCGGGGCTTCATTTCAAAGCTTCATCCGCCGAAGCAGATTGACATCTCCATTTAACCTTCCGGCACCGGGCAGGTGTCAGTCCCTATATTTCGTCTTATGACTTAGCAGAGACCTGTGTTTTTGCTAAACAGTCGCTCGCGCCTTTTCACTGCGGCCTTTCAAAGAAAGGCACCCCTTCTCCCGAAGTTACGGGGCCAATTTGCCTAGTTCCTTAACCTAGAATCACTCAAGCACCTTAGGATACTCTCCTCACCCACGTGTGTCCGTTTACAGTACGGTCAGCTTATATTCTAACATAGAGGTTTTTCTTGGAAGCATAATTAGGATCAGTTTGTGGGCTAGGCCCTCCTATTCGTATTTCAGAATTGTTTCAACGGATTTACCAATTGAAACTTCCTACGTACTTAAACCAGGACAATCAAAACCTGGCTGATCTTTCATTTCTCCGTTACCCCGTAGTTCAAACAAATATATACTGGTACGGGAATATTAAGCCCGTTTTCCATCGCCTACGCCTTTCGGCCTCGGCTTAGGGTCCGACTAACCCTGAGCAGATTTGCTTTACTCAGGAAACCTTGGGTTTTCGGTGACACAGAATTTCACTGTGTTTATCGCTACTCATGCCAGCATACTCACTTCTATCTCCTCCAGCTGTTCTCACGAATCAACCTTCAGCGGTTAATAGAACGCTCGTCTACCATTTATTACTAAATCCAAATCTTCGGTACTATACTTTTCAGTCCCGGTTATTATCGGCGCCAAACCCCTTGACTAGTGAGCTATTACGCTTTCTTTAAAGGATTGCTGCTTCTAAGCCAACCTCCTAGCTGTCTGGGCGATTTGACATCCTTAAATCACTTAGTATAGATTTTGGGACCTTAGATGTTGGTCTGGGTTGTTTCCCTCTCGGCTAAGAAGCTTATCCCCCCTAGCCTCACTGCTAAAGATCATGTATCCGGTATTCGGAGTTTAGTTGGGTTTGGTAAGCTTGTAGGCCCCCTAGTCCATCCAGTGCTCTACCCCCGGTACACTACTTTAACGCTGTCCCTAAAGACATTTCGACGAGAACCAGATATCTCCGAGTTTGATTAGCCTTTCACTCCGATCCACAGCTCATCCCCTAAATTTTCAACTTTAGTGGGTTCGGTCCTCCATTTAATGTTACTTAAATTTCAACCTGGCCATGGATAGATCACCCGGTTTCGGGTCTAGCGCATGATACTAAATCGCCCTGTTCAGACTTGGTTTCCCTTCGGCTCCGTATTTAACAATACTTAACCTAGCAGCATACGACTAACTCGCTGGCTCATTATGCAAAAGGCACGCCATCGTTCAGCAAGCTGAACTCTGACCGCTTGTAAACACACAGTTTCAGGTTCTATTTCACTATCCTCTCGGATTACTTTTCACCTTTCCCTCACGGTACTAGTTCACTATCGGTTACATGGGAGTATTTAGCCTTACCAAGTGGTCTTGGTAGATTCAAACAGAATTTCACGTGTTCCGTCCTACTCGGGAATTATTAAGACAAGATAAAATGTTTTCACATACAGGACTATCACCTTCTATGGTTAATCTTTCCAAATTATTTTGTTAACATTTTATTTTTTGACTTGTCAATCCAACTGCAATTGGATTAATAATAACCCCACAACCCTAATACTGCAAAATTTGCAGACTTGACACAGCATTAGTTTGGGCTCTTCCCTTTTCGTTCGCCACTACTAGGGGAATCACTTTTGTTTTCTATTCCTAAGGTTACTTAGATGTATCAGTTCACCTCGTTAGCTCTTTTCATCCTATATATTCAGATGAAAGTGTTTTGATATAACTCAAAACGGGTTGCCCCATTCGGAAATCTCCGGATTAGCAGTTGTGTGCACCTACCCGAAGCTTATCGCAGCTTACCACGTCCTTCATCGCCTCCATGTACCAAGGCATCCTCCGTGTGCTCTTAGTAGCTTTTACAAGTTTATATGACTTGAGTGTTTTAATGATTATCAACATCACTTAAATAAGATTTAAGTGATATAAATTGAAGGTATCACAAAATAATTGTGATACTTTCCGCGTTAATTTCCAAATTGTCAAATATCTAAAATTTAAATTCTTGTGGAGCTGACAGGGATCGAACCTGCGACCTATTCCGTGCAAGGGAATTGCTCTCCCAGCTGAGCTACAGCCCCAATTAAATGGTGGGCCTACGTGGACTCGAACCACGGACCTCATCCTTATCAGAGATGCGCTCTAACCAGCTGAGCTATAAGCCCCATGTATAAACTCTAAAAAGCTATGTAGAACCTTATCATTTAAACCTGTTCGACCGTATCTTACTTTATAGTATTATAAAGCAGATTACTCCCTGAAAGGAGGTGATCCAGCCGCACCTTCCGGTACGGCTACCTTGTTACGACTTAGTCCCAGTTACCTGCCTTACCTTAAACAGCTCCCTCCTTGCGGTTAGGATACCATCTTCGGGTACTGCAGACTTCCATGACTTGACGGGCGGTGTGTACAAGACCCGGGAACGTATTCACCGTAGTGTGCTGACCTACGATTACTAGCGATTCCTGCTTCATGAAGTCGAATTTCAGACTTCAATCTGAACTGGGGATAGTTTTAAAGATTGGCTCCTCCTCGCGGGATTGCGACTTTTTGTACTATCCATTGTAACACGTGTGTAGCCCTGGGTATAAGGGACATACTGACTTGACATCATCCCCACCTTCCTCCCGGTTATTCCGGGCAGTCTATCTAGAGTCCCCACCATTATGTGCTGGCAACTAAATATAGGGGTTGCGCTCGTTGCAGGACTTAACCTAACATCTCACGACACGAGCTGACGACAGCCATGCACCACCTGTGATAGTGTTTAAGAGCAAGCTCTTAAAGGGATTTCTTTTCAGAAAACTTTCACTAACATGTCAAACCCAGGTAAGGTTCTTCGCGTATCATCGAATTAAACCACATGTTCCACCGCTTGTGCGGGTCCCCGTCAATTCCTTTGAGTTTCAATCTTGCGATCGTAGTCCCCAGGCGGAGTATTTATCGCGTTAGCTACGGCACTGAAAGGGTCGAATCCCCCAGCACCAAATACTCATCGTTTACGGCGTGGACTACCAGGGTATCTAATCCTGTTCGCTCCCCACGCTTTCGTACCTCAGCGTCAGTTTTGAGCCAGAAGGCTGCCTTCGCATTTGACTTTCCTCATGATATCTACGCATGTCACCGCTCCACCATGAATTCTGCGTTCCTCTCTCAAACTCTATTTTAACAGTTTTGGATGCATTTTCTTAGTTAAGCTAAGATATTTAACATACAACTTATTAAAACGCCTACGTACCCTTTACGCCCAGTAAATCCGGACAACGCTAGCACCCCTCGTATTACCGCGGCTGCTGGCACGAAGTTAGCCGGTGCTTTCTTGTATGGTACCGTCATTAACGAATGGTATTAACATTCGAAAGATCTCTTCCCATACGACAGAACTTTACATTCCTAAAAACTTCATCGTTCACGCGGCGTTGCTGCATCAGGCTTTCGCCCATTGTGCAAAATTCCTTACTGCTGCCTCCCGTAGGAGTCTGGACCGTATCTCAATTCCAGTGTGGCTGATCATCCTCTCAGACCAGCTACCGATCTTGGTCTTGGTAGGCTTTTACCCTACCAACTAACTAATCGGACGCAAACCTATCTCAAAGTGTAAGCCGAAGCCTACTTTAACAACTGTGCTCCGAAGAGCCCGCTGCATTATTTGGTATTAGCACTGGTTTCCCAATGTTGTCCCAATCTCTGAGGCAAGTTGTTTACGCGTTACTCACCCGTTCGCCAGTTTACTTATTATCCGAAGATAATGTTCTCCTTGACTTGCATGTATCAAGCACGCCGCCAGCGTTCGTCCTGAGCCAGGATCAAACTCTCAATTGTATATTTTAAGTTTGTTTGATGCTAATGCATCAAGTTGTCTAACTGCAGGATTAAAAGACAAAGGTTCTACATAGTAAATTTTCAAATAACTAAAAATAAAAGTGTTTTACGTTTTTAGACGCAAAGCCTGGTAAATTATAATGGTTTTAAAGAATTACCAACTAAAAAAATAAAAAAAGAATTTTTAAATTTTTTAGAGTAAAAGTCCGGCAATTGTGGCAGTTAACCATGAGGCGATTGCTCCTCCAAACATTGCCTTAGTTACTAACTTTGCTAGGTCTTTTTTTCTTTCTGGAGCCATAGCACCAATTCCACCTAATTGTATGCCAATTGACGCAAAATTAGAAAAACCACAAAGAGCATACGTAGAAATAATAGCACTTCTCTCTGAAATCATTCCATCTCTAATCAAATTTTGAAGATCTCCGTATGCAACTAGTTCTGTTAATACAATCTTTTTACCCATTAACATCCCCACAAGTTGAGCCTCATTCCATGGAACGCCCATAGTCCAAGCTAGTGGTCTAAAAATAACTCCGAAAATCTCTTCCATAGATGTACCACCAAAAGAAAGAAAATAATTTACCATCGCAACAAAAGAAATAAATGCAATTAACATTGCAGCAATGTTAGCTGCTAATTTCAATCCATCAGTTGCTCCATTACTCAAAGCTTCCATTGCATTAATATTTGTTTGTTCAATATTGACATTTACATCGCCCATGGTTTGAGATTCTTCGGTCTCAGGATAAATTATTTTTGCAACAACTAAAGCTGCAGGAGCAGACATAACAGAAGCTGCGAGTAGGTGACCAGCAATTCCTTGTATATCCGTTAACCATGAAACATATATTGCTAAAACCCCTCCGGATACCGTAGCAAATCCTCCAGTCATGACTGCCATCAATTCTGACTTAGTCATTTTGCTAACAAATGGTCTTACCATTAATGGAGATTCAGTCTGTCCTAAAAAAATATTACCAGCTACGCTTAAAGTTTCTGATCCACTAGTACCTAGAGTTAGTTGCATTCTTCTGGCTATGAATTTGATAATCGTCTGAAGAATCCCAAAATGGTAAAGTACTGCAACTAAACTAGAAAAAAATATAATAGTTGGTAAAGTAGAGAATGCGAAATTAATTAAACCTGGATGAAACCCAACTCCATCAATATATGACTTAAACAGAAAATCTGAACCTGAAGAGGAAAAACCTATCAATATATTAATTGATTGATCTAAAAATGAAAAAATTGGGGCTCCGAAAGGAGTTTTTAAAATAAATAATGCAAAAATTAGTTGAAATATCAGCCCGTACAATACTGTTTTTAAATTAATGGCTGATCTGTTTTCAGATAGAAGTAATGCTATTGAAAGTAGAGTAAATAAACCTAGAATACCTAGAAGACTACCCATGATAAATTACAGATTTGGTTGAGCTCCCTGAAGTTCAGAAGTCTTTTGATCTTTTTCTTTAATTTTTGAATGTTCTTTTAACATATCTATTATCTTCTGATCTAATAAATCATCTGACAATTTATTTTTATTTGATTCTTTTTTGTAGAACCTCTCAATCTCAGCTTTTTGACTTTCGTTCTTTGCTAATGCATCTTTTATAAAGTCTTCAACTTCATTTGGAGATACTGATAATTCTTTATCAGAAATAATGGACTTTCTCAACAAAAACCATCTTAAGTTATTCTCTGCAAATTGCTGATATTGTTCTCTAATTTGCACTTCGTCTGCATTTTGATTATTTTGATTTTGCTTCACTTCATTTACAATGTTATTTAAATAATTTTCAAGCATAGAAGATGGAAGAACCGGATTAACAAGCTTCACAAATTGATCAATTAATGATGAATGAAACATTTCGTCAGATTTTCTTTTATACTCATTATCAATACTTTCATGAACATTCTTCTTCCATTCATCAACGCTCTTACAATTTGGATCCATTTGCTTAACAAATTCATCATCTAATTTAGGAGGTACTCTTCTTTGGATGGTTTCAATGGTGAATTCATAATTTTTTTCACCCTCACCCATATCAATCGTGAGCTTAACTTTATCACCTGCATTCTTTGAAGTAAAAGATGCAGCCTTTTCTTCAATTATTGGATCTTGACCAATTGCTATATACTTTTTTTCTTTTTTACCAATAATCGGTAAACCTGATTCATCAAGCTCTTGCTTATCGACAATTAAAAAATCGCCATTCATAGAACCTTTTTCAATTTGTTCTGATTTAGCCTGTGAGTTAAGAATATTTTCAATAGTTTTGTCTACTTCTTCTTGATTAGAAATGAAATTAATCTTTTCAACAGTAACCATATTCTTTTTAAATTTTGGAAGTTTTAAAGAAGGTTCAATTTCAAATTCAGATTTAAAAGAAAGATCATTTTCATATGAAAAATCTATATCTTTTAATTGTGCTTGATTAATAGGAGTTAATTCTTCTTTTTGAAGAGCCATGATGTAATATTTTTCACAAAAATCTTGAACGAAACCCATTTCAACAGAGTTAATGTATTGCGACATTAAAATATTCTCTGGCACTTTGCCTTTTCGAAAACCAGGTAACTTAATTTCTTTAGCAACTTTCTTTTTAGCTAAATTAAAATCTGCTTTGATATCTTCCCACTTCGCACTTATAGCTAATTCATAGGTGAAATCATTAATTTTTTTTGACTTGACTTTGAGATTCATTGTTTCAGCCTGTAGGTGCAACCTTCAATTGTTCGCATAAAAGTTTCTAATTGATTGTGCGTACAGATCAAGTCTTCTATAGGCTCATAAGAATCAGAAGGATAAGAATCTTCGTCATATTCTCTTAAGAAATTTGATTCAAATTTTATGACCATGTCATCAAGAACTTGCTTGTGAAGATTTTTGCTTCTTAAGAAGTTTAATTGAAGATTAATTTTCCCATTTGATGATAATCTAAAAAGTGGAAGTAAACCATGATCAGAATCACAACGAAAAGTCATCGTACCAAAATCCTCTCCATTTCCCCAACTAACTTCATCTGAAATTTTTTCGGAAAAATCTACTAGTTCAATACAATGCATAGCTACATCGCTTTCGCATGATTGATTTAAGTGATCGATAAACGTTTTTTTTGACCATTTAGACATACTTTATACCTCCTAAAAACAATTTAAAATAGTATGATTTTGACCAAGAATTTACAATTTTAATAAGAAAATTAAAAACTAAATCTTACGTTTTTGAAATTAATTTCTTAGTGGTTTACCTGTTTTGAGGAAGTGGGCTATTCTTTGCTGAGTTTTTTCTTCTCCAGCTAAAGACATAAAGGCTTCTCTTTCAATATCTAAAACATACTGCTCATCTACTTTCGACATTAATCCACCTTTATCTCCACCACTTAGAACAAAAGCTGTTTTAGAAGCTACAAGTTCATCGTGATCAGATATTTTTCCTTGTGCTTTCATTGCTTTAAGACCAACTGATGCCATTGTTCTCAAAGTCATTCCAGGCAAAGATAAATCTTCTCTGAATTTTGGAGGTTTGTATCCAGCTTCTGAAAGTTCAAGAACTTTATGTTTAGCAGTTGCAAGTAAATGCTCTGAATTCATGCATATAGTATCTGATTTTCGTAACCATCCTTTTTTAAGGGCATCTGTTGCACTTCTAGATACAGTGAGCGGATTTACCAACCCAATAGCCTGTCTACCAATATTCATATTAAAATTTTTGGCATCATTATTTTCTAATAGATTAAGTATGACTCTTAAATGACCACCTGCACCAGGTATTAAGCCTTGAATAGCTTCCACTAATCCGGCATATAGTTCACCAGCTGCAACTGTATGAGTAGAACATGCATAAAATTCAAAACCACCGCCCAATGCCAAATTAAATGGACATGAAACTACTGGATATTTAGAATGTCTAATTCTTTGAGTGACATCTTGCATCTCTTTGACGCCAGCATCCATTACTTGTAGATTACCAGAGTCAATAGCCATTTTAAAATCATTAACATTAGCTCCAGCACTCCAATTTTTTCCTTGGTGACCAATAACAAGACCTTTGTATTTTCCAGAATCAAGTAAATCTAAAGCATCCTTCACAACACCAACCATAGATCTATCGATAGGATTAAAAGCTGGAACAAATATAGAATGAAATTCAACATTTAGTACTCCATCTCCTAAATCATGTATGCTAGCACTCCAATCTCTTTTGAGCATTGTCTTGGAATTCTTGTATAAATTTAAGTTTAGTGTTTTATCGTTATCTTTTTGAGTCAATACCTTTTTCTTTACAGGACAATAATAAGTAAGTTTTCCATCGATAATTTCGTAAAATGACTTTCTTCCAGAAGCTAACATCTCTTCAACCCATGATGGAACTTTTCTATTTTCTTCCTTCATTTTGTTAACAGATTTTTCAACTCCAATAGCGTCCCATGCATCAAAAATTCCTATATCTCTTGCAAATCCCCATTTCATAGCATTATCAATTTCAATAATACTATCCGCAATTTCGGGAATTAATTCAGCAGAATAAGTAAACATGGGTGCATTAATATCCCATAAAAACTTTGCTCCAACATCATCCAAATATGTTATTGCAGCAAGTCTTTTCTTTAAATCTTTTATTGGCTTTCCAACTCTAATGGTATCAAAAAATCTTTTTTTAGTTGGTGAATACTCCATTGTATCAAAATCGAGAGATAAAATTTCTTTACCTTCTTTTTTATACCACCCTGCACCAGATTTTTGACCCAATCTTCCATCCTCAACAAGTTTAACTAAGAGCTCTGGTGCTTTAAATTTTTGTCTCTCTTCTTCACTTTCTGTTGTAACTCTTTCAAACATATTATTCATTACATTGAGAGCAGTGTCTAAACCAACAACATCTTGGGTTCTAAAATATGCACTTTTTGCATTTCCAATTAAAGTGCCAGCTAGAGAGTCAACATCTTCAACAGTCAGACCATAATCCATTGCTTTTTGAAAGGTTAATGGCCCACTCGCATTAATTAATCTGTTTCCAATAAAGCCAGGTGTATCTTTTGCATGTACAACGCCTTTACCTAACGTAACTTCCCCAAATTCAGAAACTACATTATAAACATCATCAGATGTTTTAGGACCCTTAACCAATTCAAGCAATCTCAAGTATCTTGGAGGATTAAAAAAATGTGATATCAAAAATCTAGATTGCACCTCATCAGGTAAAACTTCGACTAGATTGGCTAATGGAATTCCAGAAGTATTGGAAGCTAAAATTGCATTTTCCTTCAGATGAGGTAATAAATTTTTATATACTGTATGCTTGATTTCAATCTTTTCGGCAACAGCTTCAATTATTAAATCACAATCCTTTAATTTTTCTAAATCATTGTCATAGGTACACGGGGTAATTAATGAAGTATTTTTGCTTGAAAAAAGTGGTGCAGGTTTTAGCTTTGTTAACCCTTCAATACCTTTTTTAGCAAGATCATTATTAACATCAAACAATAATGACGGAATGCCAGCATTGGCAATGTGTCCTGCTATCTGTGCTCCCATTACTCCAGCACCTAAAACAGCACATTTTTTGATTTCAATACTCATTCTATCCCCTTTTTATAATTGTAGTAATACCTTGTCCAGTTCCAACGCACATTGTGGCAAGACCTGTATTTTTGTCATTTTGTTCAAGAACATTTAAAAGTGTAGTAATTATTCTTGTACCAGAAATTCCTAATGGATGTCCAAGTGCAACTGCTCCACCATTAAGATTTACTTTATCTGGATTCCAATTTGCTTTTTTTATACAATATAAAGCTTGAGCAGCAAAAGCTTCGTTTAATTCAAGTGCATCAATATCATCAATTGATAAACCAGTTTTTTCTAGAGCTTTTTTGGTAGCTGGAACTGGTCCAGAACCAAACATCTTCCAATTAACACCAGCAACAGCTCTACCTTCAATGAATGCTCTAATTTTTAAACCATGTTTATTGGCAAAATTTTCGCTTGTAATTAACATTGCTGATGCTCCAATTGAAAATGGACTGGAAGTAGCAGCAGTAACAGTCCCGTCAGCTCTAAAGGCAGGATTTAAAGATTTTATTTTTTCTTTATCTGGATTACGTGGACCACTATCTTGATCAATAATAGTTCCGTCTTCTAATGTAATAGGAACTATCTCATTATCAAATTTTCCTGCTTCCCTTGCAGCTACAGCTTTTTCATGTGATGAAAATGAAAACTCTTCTTGTTCTTCTCTAGAAATATTTAGCTCATCAGCAAGTAATTCTGCACCTTCGCCCATAGATATGTAATAATCTTGTTCTGCCAATTTAACATTAAAGTCTGGGGCAAATCCCCCTTGCGGAATTGTAAACATATCTTCAACTCCACCAGCAATACCAACCTCAATATCACCCGCTTCAATTGCTGAGCTAATCATATGCAAAGAAGTCATTGCTGAACCACAATATCTATTTATTACATTTGCAGCTGCAGTTTCAGGTATTCCAGCAAGAATAGAAGCTCCTCGCGCAACTAACATCCCAGTTGGACCTTCAGGAAAAGCACATCCAAGCGACACATCTTCAATTAAATTAACATCTAATTTTTCATTTCTTTCTAAGAGGCCCTTGATCACTTGGCCAGCAATTTCATCTGACCTCATACCAATCATAGGACTACCCTTCGTGCCAATTGGAGATCTTACTCCGTCAATTATTACAGCCTTATTACTCATGTATCCTCCTATTAAAAGCTTTGTACTGGATAGCCTCCAGCTTCAACAACTTTTTCACCAATTATTTTTTTTAGTCCAATGGTATCCGTTGATAAACTCAATCTTTTACTCAACTTTGCAAATTTAGATTCTAACTCTTTTGGTATTTCGCCATCATAAATACTATTTAAAATCTTATTTGCATATTCCATTACTCTAATACCTTGTTCTGCAGTATAAACTTTAGCACAAAGCTCAGGAACAACTTGATTTTTCTGAACATATAAGTCTTTGTTCTGAATCACTCTCGATAAAGTTGAATCACCGACATAAGCATAAATGAGAATGTTAGCGAGATTTTCAATGATTACTTGTTCTGTACCAATATCTTGACCATGCTTACTTAAAGATTCATTTAGACAAATAGCATAGACAGCTTTTGCAGCTTCGACACACTCTACTTCGGTTTTTAAATCACCTTCGTAACCACTATCTAATCCATTGTTGCAATATACGTCAACTTTTTCTAAGTATTCTTTAAAACCAATCTCACCACTTAATGCTTTGGTTATCATTGCTCTTCCACAAAGCATTCGATTGATTTCGTTTGTTCCTTCCCAAATTTTATTTATTCTATTATCTCTGTAAGCTTGAGCCATAGGATACTCTTCAATAAAGCCGTAACCACCGTAAATTTGAAAACAATGATCGATTAATTCCTCTGCGGCCTCGCTTCCATAAACCTTGACAATTGAATTCTCAGCAATGTATTGTTCTGTAGTGTTACCTTGTTTGACATAATATTCAGGATCATTTTTGTCTAACTCATTAATTGCCTCGGTTTGTTTACCGATAACTGAATAACAAGTACTATCTAATGTATATGTCAAGATTGCTGATGTTGCTAATTTATCCTGAATAGATCCAAAATCTGAAATCGATTGCCCAAAAGCCTTTCTGCTCTTAGCATATTCTACAGCATGCTGCATTCCAAGCATCATTCCACCAATAGCTGAAGCACCGAGTTTAAAACGACCAATGTTTAATCCACAAAAAGCTGGACCTGCACCATCTCCAACATTACCCAGTAAATTTTCTACAGGTACTTTACAATCTGTAAAATATAAAGGTACAGTTGAAGAACCTTCCATTCCCATCTTTTTTTCTTCTTTTCCGATGTCAAACCCTGGAGTCCCTTTCTCAACAACAATTGAAGAAAATTTTCCATCTATTTTCAATGCAACAATGAAAGTATCTGCCCATGCACCATTTGAGATAAAGATTTTTTGCCCATTTACAATATAGTGTTTTCCATCATCTGATAGGACACCAGTAGTCTTTGAGTTTGTAGCATCTGATCCTGCTTCTGGTTCAGTCAAACCAAATGCAGCAATTTTTTCACCAGAACAAATTCCTGGAAGCCATTTTTTCTTTTGTTCATCATTACCATACCAAATAATTCCTAATGAACCAATTGAAGTTTGAACATTCCAAACGGTACAAAATGATGGGCTTCCACAAAATGAAATTCCTTCAGCTAAAATACACATTCCAGTTTTAGTCATTTCTGATCCTCCATACTTTTCTGGAACATCAATTCCTAAAAACCCTAATTCACCCATTTGCTCAACAAGCTTTCTAATTAATTTTTCATCTTTTTTATTTAATTCATTTTGAGATAAAGGCAACAATTCATTAGTTGCAAAATCTTTCATTGCTTCATAAATCATTTTTTCCTCTTCAGAAAATAATTCTTTACAGAAAACTTTTTCTGACCCGACAACATTTGTTAAAAACTTACCACCAGTTTTTATTTTACTAAAATCCATTAATGTATGGCCATTAACGCCATTACCATTTTTTACAACACCATTCTTTTTTGAATTGCTTTGTGGTTTTTCTTTTTCTACGCTTTCGTGCTTATTAAGCATTTTTTTCTCCTTTTTTCAATGTATACGCATTAAGTATATAACTTGACACTTCATCAATATATTTTTCGGCATCGACATATTTGGAATTAAAAATATTAAACCAGAATATCCCCTCAAAATTAAGTATTAAAGATAGTGCAGAAGTCTTAGAGTTTTCTGTTCTTAAATTTGAAAACTCCTTATTTTTAATACCCCTTAAAATAATTAATTCTACTAATTTTTGAAAGCGGTTATAGACTTTTTGCATACTTTTTTTAAAATCTTCATCATGTCTTGCAATCGCCCACAATGTTGGTAAGCAATTAAAAAAGCTACCATCTATCTTAAGTTGCTTTGCAAGCAGTTTAAAAAGTTTTTTGATTGCATCTGCGCTCGACTTTTCTTTTGCTGCAGGAGCTAATAATTCCTGTGTTTGAGATTCCCACATATCGATAACAGCTAAATAAACATCTTTTTTGCTAGAAAAATAATGATAAATTGCTCCTTTGCTCATATTTGACTCATCTACAATATCATCCATTGTACTACTGTAATAACCTTTTGAAGTCAAAACTTTTACAGCAGCCATTAAAATATTACTTCTTTTATCTGTTTGAGAATTTTTATCCATAAACCGACTAGTCGGTTTAAGATATAAAAAACATTGATATATATCAACAATTCCTTTGCTATTAAAAAAAATTTTTATGTAGCTTTAAGGACATGTCTAATGCAAAAAATCCGATAATTGCTCCATCAGTATTAGGTGCTGATTTTTCAAATCTCCAAAAAGAAATTAAGTTTTGTAATGATTCTGAGGCTGAATGGCTTCATTTAGATATTATGGATCAACAGTTTGTTCCAAATCTATCTTTTGGTCCAGGACTTGTAAAATCATTAAGACAACATTCCAAGCTATTTTTTGATGTACATTTAATGGTAAGCAATCCTTTTGATATGCTTCTACCGTTTGTAGATGCAGGAGCTAATGGTATTTCTTTTCATATTGAAGCAACTGAATCACGCTTTACATTTCCGCCTAAAATTTTAATTAATACTATTAAAAAAAATGGTTTGAAGTGCGGGATAGCTATAAAACCTAAAACACCATTTTCAATTTTAAAAAAATATTTAGAATTTATTGATTATGTAGTTGTTATGTCTGTAGAGCCAGGGTTTGGTGGCCAAACCTTCATTCCTTCAACTTTTCAAAAAATTTCTGAAATCAATGAATATCTTATAGAGCAAAAAATTAGAGATAAAATTATGATTCAAGTTGATGGAGGAATTAAACTAGATAATTTTAAAGATGTATTAACTGCAGGAGGAGATATTCTTGTAGCTGGATCAGAAGTTTTTCAATCTGAAAATCCTATTCAAACAATTAATATAATGCATTCAAAATGAGTAATAATCGTATTACAGATTTCAAAAATTTAAATGATAATCAAAAAGATTTATTAACCGTAAATATTATCAAAGGGCTCGTAATGGATGGAGTCAGAAATGCTAATTCTGGACACCCAGGTGGTCCTATGTCTTTAGCAGATTTTACCTATATCTTGTATTCTGAGTTTTTAACCATTGATCCCAAGAATCCTGATTGGGAGAATAGAGATAGAGTAGTATTATCTGTTGGTCATACATGTATGCTTATTTATTCTATTTTATATTTATGTGGTATCCTGAAAATGGATGACCTCAAAAATTTTAGAAAATTAGGGAGCTTGACGCCTGGTCATCCTGAAATAGAGACTCCTGGTATAGATGCAAGCACTGGACCACTTGGACAAGGAGTTGGAATGGGAATTGGAATGGCTTTAGCAGAAAAAGCATCATCTAATTCATCAATTAAAAGATTTACATATATTTTGGCGGGTGATGGAGACTTGCAAGAACCAATAGCACTTGGCGCTAGTACTCTTGCTGGTCATTGGAAGTTATCAAATCTCATAATGTTTTATGATAAAAATGATATTCAAATTGCTGGGAATACTTCTAGAGTCGATTCAACAGACTATGCAATGCTTTACGACGCTATGGGATGGCATGTTCAAGAAATTGATGGCCATAACCACGAAGAAATAAGAACAGCTTTAAGAAATGCACAATCAAACGATAAACCAAGTATAATTATTGGAAAAACCGTGATTGCAAAAGGTAGTTATAGTTTAGAAAATAGCCCTAAATCCCACGGTTCTCCATTTAGCGAAGATGAAATAAAACTCACCAAAGAAAAACTTGAAATTCCTCAAGATTCATTCTACTGTAATGAAGATATTATTAATCATTTTCAAAGAAATTTTGGTCTATTAAATGAAAAAGTAGCTGAAATTGATAAAGAATTCGAAAAAAATTATTATGATGAAGACCAAATGTTTGATTCATTGAAAGTACCAGATTTTGGAAATGATTTGATGGCCACAAGGCAAGCATTTGGAAAATCTTTAGATGAATTTGCCAAAAAATTTCCGCATATCATTGGTGGTTCTGCTGATTTAGATGGATCAAACTGCACATCAAATTTTGCGAAGATATATCATGATTTTTCGTCATCTAACCCAAAAGGTAGAAATATTGCATTTGGTGTAAGAGAATTTCCTATGGGTGCTATTATGAATGGAATTGCTCTATATGGATGCCACTTTCCATTTGGCGGAACATTTT
>Ga0208624_1000844_pt1 | contig 15237 bp, 15 predicted proteins | sample Knorr_S23_td_DCM_FD_185607 | JGI IMG/M metagenome (GOLD analysis project Ga0208624, IMG submission 185607) | Marine microbial communities from Southern Atlantic Ocean transect - Knorr_S23_td_DCM_ad_71m_LV_A (SPAdes) (version 2) | ecosystem: Environmental > Aquatic > Marine > Oceanic | place...
CTCTCGAGCCAGCCGGTCGATATTCGGGGTTTGAATGTCGCTTCCGTGAAAGCCGACATCACCGTAGCCGAGATCGTCGGCGAGGAAAATGATGACGTTGGGCTTTTCGACAGAAAAGGATGGGATTGAAATCGAGAGAAGGAGAAGTAGGAGAAGACGAACAGTTCGAAAGAATGTCATGGGATTTTGGATTTTTTTTCGAAAAGGGATGTTTGTCAATGCTCACTCGGACTGCCTAATATCTCTTAGGGGTGGGTTTACCCCGCGATTTCGGCAGGAGTCGTATTGGATTATCGCGGGGTAAACCCGCTCCTACATTCACCTTGAAAAAAATGAGCCGCTCGGGATGAGCGACTCGGTGGAAAATGATAGCTAAACGTTTCGATTAGAAGTCGCGCGTAACTGTGAAGCGGTAGGCCCGTGGTGTCGGTAAATCGAAGGGGGCGTAAGCTGGACCGCGTCCGCCGGGAACTTGTGAAATACTTGCTACACTATGTGAACATAGGATATTACCCGCTTTAATACGGAATGAAATAGACGAGAGAGCCGCGACTCGATCCCCATTCGGAGGGGTCGGTTCTCAAAATTCGCAGAAGGGCGATCAGGACCACGAGCCAGTCGAAGGCCTAGCGTCTTCCAGAACAATAGGGCTCACGCGCTAGGTTATCTCCCGCCTAACGGATCTCCATGAGAAAGCGATGCATCATTTCGATTCGTTGCTCATCGTAAAACGCCTTCCCGCCATGCTTGCCCCCGTGCAGGGGTGCGAACTCGACGTCCAATTCAAGATTCTCGTACTTCCCCAGCAATTCAATCGATTGATTGATTGGCATCTGCGGATCCTGGTCCCCGTGAATCATCAGGAGAGGCGGATCATCCTTATCGACGTGGAAGACAGGGCTAGCTAGTCGAGCAACCTCTGGAACGTTCTCAGGCCTCCCGCCAAAAAAGAGTTCGAGTGCTGGCACGCGCACGCTCAAACCATGCGGCGTCGATTGATCGAGAATCGTAGTCAGATTGCTGGCTCCGTAAAGCGAGACGATCCCTTGTATATACGAAGATTGATCACGGTCTCCCGCAACGAATCCTTCGAGTTCCGGAACGCCATTAGTAACTCCGGCGAGGGCTGCCAAGTGACCGCCCGCAGAAGACCCGAAAATGAATACCCGTTTCGTCCGGAGCCCGTACCTCTTTTCATTGGCCCTCAGGAAACGGATCGCCGCTTTGATATCATGAATCTGGGCTGGGAATCGAGCCTCCCCACTCAACCGATACTCGACACTGGCCACCGGCCAACCTTTCTGCACAAGAGGCAATATCGGTGGGTTTTCTTTCGATCCGCGCCTCCAAGCCCCACCGTGTATCCAGACAATCAATCCATCTTGAGCCCGTTTCTCAGGCGTGTAGATATCCATATGGATCTGGCGGCCATTTACCTGGGCGAAGGGTATATCCTTTTGCAGAACCCACGGATCCGCGCCGAAGGCGAAGTCAAGGGGAGCTGCGAGAACCAAAATAGCGATAGGCGCGACGCGGTTTCGAAGAGGCATGGTGTGAAAAAATCCAACGCAACAAGAATGACAATGTTAAAGTGGGTATGGAAGGCCCTTCGCGTTGCTATCTAACCAAAAGTCGATCGTAGGAGCCTAATTTGAATGCAGGAGCGGGCTTATCCCGTGATTTTTCTCTTACTGGGAAAGGTGATCGCGGGATAAACCCGCTCCTGCACCCGTATACGATCCGATGTAATGCCAATTCACATCTCTACCAGCAAATCATTGGCGTATAGTAGCTTGATCAGTTTCACATCGGCGAAATGATTACCCTTGAAATCGATGATGTTCCCAACGAACCGGCCTTCTTCGATTAGGGCCAAGGCAGCCACCAGATCGAGAATTGCCCGGTGCCAAGCGGCTTCTAGGGATTTCCCGTCGACCAGGTGAGTGGGTTCATTGACGTAACAGTTTTTCGCTGCGATCAAGATGTTCTTTTTGTTGTATCCAATATTTCGGACATCCGCGAAAAGCTTGCCGAAAATCCTGATGAACATCATTTGCTTCCAAGTGGCGTTAGTCCTGGCCTTCGAGCCGTGGTCAAAGGATCGATCATTGAGAATGAATCGAATTCTCTGTTGCCCGATCGCATTGGGAAAGTCGCGAGCGCAGTCGATACGAATCGATCGAGTTCCCGTCTCTGCTGGCAAGATGGTGGTGAATCCTCCATGCGGCGTCGCGATGGTCGCCGGTTCTTTGACCGTCAAGTAGCGAACTTTTCCCGAAAGCCTGCTCCGGCCCGCGCTACGTAGAGCCTTAACGAGATCTTCACTCCCGGCATCGAACAAAGGGGGATCGCCCGATTTCATTCGTATTCGCAAATTATCGACATCCATGCCGGCTTTTAAGGCGATGATGTGCTCGACCAGACGAGCGTAATTATGCGAGGAGCCCGATCTCAACACAATGTTACTCACGACTTTCCCTGTCGTCCATACATTCCGAGTCGATACCTTGATCGGCTGCGAATCCGGCAAATCCTCTCGATCAAACCACCAGCCAGGTTTTTCGCAGGGTTCGAGCTTCAGCGTGCTGATGCGATTCTTGGCGAAAGTGCCCGGAGCGCTTACGGTGACCGGTTTGGCGATGGTCAAAGGCGACTCGATTATGGGCATCGGCTCCTCTTGGCTCCAATCTTCGTCTACGGGTATCTCCTGCAGGCGAGACCAGGCATTCTTCAATGCGATTTGGTTGCCATCTAAGATTCGTCCGAAATCGATATCCCGATCCATTCGGGCAACGTCATCGCCGTTTCGAAAACGTTTGCAAGCTTTTCGCTGATATTCCTGTTTTCCGAGCTTCAGAACGGAATCGATCCTCCGGAAAATCCCTCGATTATCCATTAGCGATGCTGATACCGTAGTGATTTTAGAAAAAAAACCATTGTAACTTCAATTGCCATGTACAGCCTTCGGGTGGTAACTGAAAGACTGTGTTTTTCAACCTTTGATTCCCCTGCCACTCCCGCCCCGCCGCTCAACGAACTTCTCCGATCTGGGGAACAAAGAAATGAAGCTACCGATTTTACACTATGATCGCTTCTAAACCGGAATATCCAGGCATTAGAATTACTACCAACGGCAATCAGCTAGTCTCGCTGTATACCGAGGCGAGAGTCACCGAAGCCGGAGTTTTCTACCCCTTCACGCCCTCTAGTGAAATGGGGGAAATGTACGAATTCGCTCGAGCCAAAGAATAGCTCAATGTCTTTGGACTCCCCACGATCGCGATCGAAGCGGAAGGCGAGCACGCTGCTCAAGGTGAGCGCCATCGCCCAATCCGTAACTGGCAAACGTACGGTCAATTTTACATCCGGCCAAGGCATCGTCTACGGCGTCTAGCAATACTATTACGCTCCCGGCAAGCTAAGCACCATGGTGCTGGAGGTCGCTGCTCGCGCTCTGACCTAACACGCTCTCAACATTCACTGTGGCCATGACGACAGCTACGCGGCCCAATTTAAGGGCTCGTCGAAGGCGGCGCCTTTGTGTGGGAATCCCACGAAAGCCCAGACGAAGCGCGATTCCGCCAGCATATCAAGAAAGCCACTTCGGAAGAGATCGAACATATGGAGCATTTGGAAGACGTTCTTTTACGCTTCAAGCAGCAGGATATCGTTTACCGGCGCTACAACGATCCCGACCACCGATCCTACATTCCGGATTTTGGAGCCTAAATTGTTTACGATGCCGGTAACGGAAAGCATATCCCGATGAAGATGTCCCGCCAGATGGTTCTCTTCAATGTCGAGCGTCGCAAGGCTTGGCGAATGCTGCAGTCGCACTCTGGCCAGGTTAACAAGGATTACGAAGCTCAGAAGGCTTTACTAGCCGAGGTCGACAATGTTGAAATTACCGTAGCGGACCTGAAAGCGAAAGGCCTCCAGCTTTTGGAGGAACTCGACACCGTCAATGCCTGACAAAGACCGGAAAAAAATGCAACCGATCTAAGCGGACAGCCGTTAACACAATATCCGAAACCAATAAATGCGTTATATGAAATCAATACGTTTGATCCTCGCCAGCGGCATTCTTGCCTTTTTCTCAGCAGCCGTATTTGCCGGCCTTAACGTTGGTAGCAAGGTCGATAGCCTCGTGGCCAACGATGACGAAGGCAATCTTTGGAGCCTACAAGATCACGTAGGCAAAAAGAATATCGTCGTCTATTTTTACCCAGCAGCCATGACTGGCGGCTGCACCAAGCAGGCCTGCGCTTACCGCGATCAATCTTCAGCTCTCAACGACCTGGACGCTGTAGTCGTAGGCGTTAGCGGGGATTCCGTTAGCAGTCTGGCTTTATTCAAGGAGGCCAACGGACTCAACTTCACGTTGATTTCGGACATTGACGGATCGATCGCTGAGCAATTCGGAGTTGCCACTCGCGGTGGCGGTTCGATTGAGCGAGAAGTCAATGGAGCTACTCACACTCTGACCAGGGGAATTACGACGTTGCGCTGGACCTTCGTTATCAACAAAGCGGGAGAAATCGTCTACAAAGACGACGCCGTCAAAGCAACCGAAGATACCGGCAAAGTGATCGCGCTTCTGAAGAAGATCTAGTGGAATCTCTTCACGGCTATCTAGCGAATAAGCTTTTCGAATCCCTTCCGAGATCAGCTCGGGAGGGATTTTTTATATATGGATTTAAGACCTGGTTGCGAACGAACCTCCCCTCAGTAATGTAATTACGTCAGTTCAAGCTCGCCCAGTGGATCGAGCTCCAACTTTTTGCATGCGGCGCTATCCGGACGCTTTTTCATTGAGTTCTCAATTCGCATAAGGTGGCGGGCGATCTCCGAGCGCCCAATTATAAGTAGCACGGGCATCCTGCTTGTACACTGAGGAAGATCAAGCAGGCTGGAAGCCTATTCTGCTATCGTGGGCGCACGGAGATCGCCCGCCACCGAATTCAAGATCGATTGAAGCGCTTAAATTGGTCTCGCCGCGAGTCTCGGATTCCTTCAATCAGACAATCGTCTTGCATGAGCAACTTTGATGATCGAGAACCGCCACCATTGATTAGAGCTCTATTGCGCCCGGAGGCCTACGATCATCCCGTTGACACCATTGAACTCGTTGAGACCCATATCTCTTGGGTGCTTCTGACGGGACGCTTTGCCTATAAAATCAAGAAGCCGATTAATCTTGGCTTCGTCGATTTCTCCACGCTGAAACGACGTCTGCGCTATTGTCACGAGGAGATTCGACTGAATCGCCGCCTTGCCCCGGATATCTACCTCAAAGTTGCCTTGATTACGGGCTCGATTGATTCGCCGCGATTATCGTCGAACGGGGGTGAGCCAATAGAGTTTGCAGTCAAAATGATCCAATTTTCCCGAACTGACGAACTAGATCGGCTCGTCGAAAGAGGCGAAATGACCCGAAGTCATAGCGAAACTTTAGCCCGTATGATCTCCACGTTTCACGAATCTGTCGATCGAGCGGCTGAGGATTCGGTTTACGGGAACGGCGAGCAGGTGATTCAACCCGTAGAGGAAAATTTCAAGCAGATCCGACAAAGGATTTCGGATCCCGAATCGCTAGAAGAAATGGAGCAAGTGGAGAAATGGAGTCGGGAACAGTTCCAACGACTCGCGACACTGTTTGAAAGGCGCAAAGAGGAAGGCTATGTTCGGGAGTGCCACGGAGATCTCCATCTCGCCAATATGGCCTGGATCGATGGCGAGCCTCTCGTTTTCGATTGTATCGAGTTCAACCCTTCTCTGCGCTGGATTGATGTCCAGAGTGAAATCGCTTTTTTGACCATGGACCTGGAAGAGCGAGGCTGCGCGGAATTGGCTTACGCTTTTCTAAATACCTATCTGGAACTGGGAGGGGATTACCCTGGTCTTCCGGTCCTGAATTTCTACTTTTCCTATCGACTGATGGTGCGGGCGAAGGTTGAGGCTATTCGAGCGTATCAACAACCTCGAGACTCGGATTCACGACTCGATGCAGAGGGATCCTTTAAGACCTACTTGCAACTAGCTGTAAAACACACTCAACCCGGGAGTCCGCGATTGATCATAACCTGTGGTCTATCGGGTTCAGGCAAATCAAGTTTGACCCAATCTTTGTTGGGCTCTCTCCAGGCTATTAGGATACGCTCTGATGTGGAACGTAAGCGTCTTTTCGGTCTTCCGGCAGGAGATAACGGAAAACTGAATACGAAACTTAGTATCTATCGGCCCGAAGCTACCGAGCGAACCTATGAGAAGCTGATTGAGCTGGCCAATACAGGATTGGATAGCGGCTTCTCTATTATTATCGATGCGACCTGCCTCAAAGCCGAACAGCGGACTGCGTTCCAAGTCTTGGCGGCCAAGAAGCAAGTCCCCTACTCGATCCTGAATGTTACCGCGCCTGAGGAGGTACTAAGAAAACGCCTCGAGAAACGAGAAAGCGGAGCTTCCGATGCTGATGTGACGGTAATGAAGGAGCAGCTATCGCTGTTCGAGCCCTTTGGTGCAGAAGAGCGACCTTTTGTTATACCAATTAATTCCGAGTCGAGTGTCGACTTGGAAGGGCTCGTTTCCGAGATCGATTCTTCCAAATCGATCCCTCCTGAGGGCAATCATGAGGATTTACGTAGGAGCCGGTTTATCCCGTGATCATCTCGACATGCTTTTTACGAAATCGCGGGCTAAACCCAATTCTGCAACCTGCCAAGCAATACCCCTACATCTTCCGGTAGACGTATCCAAATATTTGAGCTGATTTGCTGTTGTTTCCAGTAACGCCTATCCGAATACTCAGATTCGTGTATGGCCCTGTTTCCTCGATCCGGACAACGAGCTTCTGGTCAACTTTTCAGCGAAACACTATCGCCGTTCTGCCAGCATCCTTGATTTTCTCATCAACCAAGGTATAATCGAGCCCAGGAAGATGAGCCTTAAATCCCGATTCTACATCGCGAATTTCCTCATTCAACCGAATACTCCATACGCCGGTGAACATATTGTATTTGGCTTGCTGGATACGCTTTAGCGTCTCCTCTTCGCTATTGCTTGCCCAAAGTGTGCCTACTCGTAACCAAAGCGACAGTGAGATGAGCAAAACAGACCGGATATAAGGGCTGGAATTCGTGAACATGAAAAAGGAGGTTAATCCCGAGGGATTCCTTGTCTATCAGCGAGCTGACCGGGCATCGTATCCGATCGGAATGCTCCGGGTAGGCGACTGGGTTTAAGTCAAGGCGGCTTTCACCGTTGCCGAGACGATTTTCATATCGAGAGCGGACCCATGTTCCTTTTTCAACGCGGCCATCACCGATCCCATATCTTTCATGCTGGAGGCTCCTACGGAAGTGATCGCGTCGGAAACGATTTGGGGATAAGCGTCTTCGTCTAGTTTCGCAGGGAGCAAGCCAGTCAATAGATCGGCGCAAGCTTGTAATTCCGCGGCTTTTTCTGGACGCCCAGCTTTGGTAAATGCGTCAGCGGACTCATTGAATTTACCGGCTTCTTTCTCGACGACCGCAATCATTTTCCCTTCGTCGAAGTCCTCGTTCGCTCGCACCTCGCCCTCCTGGATGGCGGCTAAAGCGGCACCGTAAGCTTGGGTCCCCCAGGCATCCCGATTGATTCTCGCTTTTTGGTGCAGTTTCTTGAGCTCTTCTTTCATGGAAGGGGATTGAGGACACAGCCTTGGAGCAATGGCAATCCTCAAAGCTACTAGGCGCTAGAATGGAGTTTCCGAGACCGCGCGAAAGCGGAATGACTTACCATCTAGAATGTATTCGAGACTTGTCTCCGAGCTATGGAGACAGAGGCGTTTGATTGCCTTCGTCCGAGCAATGAGTTTATTTTTCTGGAAGTCCCCGTAAGTCCGGTCTCCAACGATAGGCAAGCGACGTTGTGCACACTGAACACGCAGCTGATGCGTCCTGCCTGTTATCGGCTTCAATTCGAGCAAACTGGTAATTGGGGAGCCTGGAATTGGCTGGGCGGAAACCAGCTCTGTCTCCGCTGACTTGCCTGAACCGGTATTCGCCCGGACGGACTTTCCCGATTGAATTACCTGTAATCGATCTTTCCAAATGGTCCCTCGCACCTTCGGCTTGGCAAAGCCGAAAACTAGGGCCTTGTAAAGTTTTGTCACTTTCCGCATTTCAAAGGCCTCTAGGGCGGCCTTCCGGGTCTTGGGAGAAGCGGAAAGCAACAGGATTCCCGATGTGGCGCTATCGAGCCGATTTAGCAGGTAGATCAGCTGAAGGTCTCCATTTTCTCCCCCGGTTTGAATGTACGCCTGTTGTTCCGGGCCGTATGGAAGGTTCAAGAGCCCTTTGCCTTGGTCTGATTTTCGATTTGGATGTGACAAAATTCCAGCCGGCTTTTCCACTGCGATCAGCCCATTACTATCCGCAACGAGTACGCGAACACCCTTCGTCCATGGCAGAGATTTGAACTGTTGGTGAGAATTCAAGGGCGGGTGGATTTGCTTCGAATTGATATCGGGAGCCAGTGTTTGAGCGAAACTATTTCAACACGGAGTTTTCCCTACATGGACGCCCGATCAAGACGAAGATTTTCACCCTTGGGCTCAAATCAGATCTTTTTGATAATTGCTAGCTTGGCTAAAGGATCGAAGAGTTTAGTTTTTTACTGATGACGACTCCTTCGGAGCTATCAGCGATGCTAAGAGAAATAGGGCTGGAAACGCTCAACGTAGACATTGAATCGGAAAACGCCTCCCTTGAAGGAATGACGATGGAGCGACTTAAGCGGGCCATGCAAGACGCATTTGATGCAGGTCAGACGCTGCGACAGAAGGAAAGCATAGAGGCGAATCTGCTCTTCTGGCAATTGATGGAATCGCTCCCGGATCACGTTTATTTCAAGGATTTTCGCAGCCGCTTCACCTGCATCAACCATTCAATGGCCCGCTTTTTTGGGCTTTCCCACCCGGACGAAGCGATTGGCAAGAGCGATTTCGACTTCTTTCAAGAAGAATTCGCCACGTTAAAGTTCGATGCGGAACAGGAGATCATGCAAACCGGCAAAGGCTGGTACTTCCGGGAAGAGCGGGACCTGCAAAGCGACGGTAGCGAAAAGTGGGTCTTGTCGACCAAATTGCCCCTTCGAGACTTGAATGGGGACATCAGCGGAACCTTCGGGATCTCCCGAGACATCACCAAACGAAAGATCGCTGAACTCGAACTGGATCGGCAGCGCCATTTGCTGGAAACGATTATTCAAATCCTCCCCTGCCGGATCTTCGCTCGAGACACCGAGGGCCGCTTCCTGCTAATCAACGAGGAATATCGGAATACCTTCCAAATCGATGATCGGGAGAATGTCATTGGCCAAAAGCTCATCGATATTCGCGACAACGATGCAGCCCGGCAAATCGAAGCCCAGGATGCGGAAATCATGGGAACTGGAGTGCCGCGTATCAATGAACTAGAATTTACAAAGGGCCTTCTCAATGTAGGCCGCTGGGCTCTGACTTCAAAAGTTCCTCTAAAGAATTCCCAGGGAGCGATAACCGGTATCGTCGGGATGGTCATGGATATCACTGAGCAGAAAGAGGCTGAGCAGAAAGCCAAGTCTGCCGGCGAAGAGTTGGCCAAGAAGAACCATCAATTCGAAGCTGAGTTGCTGGTAGCCCGCCAGTTGCAGGAGCAGCTTATGGCTATGGGCTTCGACTCGCAGCCGATGTATTCCCGTTCCGGAAAAATGTGGGAGCTCGAAGCGTCCTATCTGTACACGCCTAGCCATCACTTGGCGGGTGACTTCTTCTACCTGATTCCCATCTCAGAAAACCGTTTGGGGATCCTCGTTTGCGATGTCATGGGTCACGGGATCAAAGCAGCTCTGGTAACCATGCTTATTCGGGGACTCATGCTGGAGACTCCGGTTCTCTTGAACGAGCCAGACAAAGTAATGAAGCATCTGAATGACAGCTTGGTGAAGCTTGCCGAGGATCCGGAGTTCCCTCGTTTCGTCACGGCTCTATACACGGTTATCGATCTAAACACTGGAAACGTGCGGCTCGCCAACGCGGGCCATCCAGCGCCGATTTGGCGAGTCGAAGATAACTCAGGATTGCACTTCGAGCTTTGCCCAGTTGAAGATATTGGACCTGCCTTGGGGCTGCTTCCGGACGAGATTTTCAAGGGTAGCCAATTCGAACTGACCCAGAAGACCGAGCTGCTTTTCTACACCGATGGAATCATCGAACAGAAGACCAAGAAAGGTGAGGAATGGGGAGTCGAGAATCTGGAGGAAACCGTATTGGATCACGAGAGCGATGAGCTGCCTGAGCAATTGAAGGCCATATCCAATGAACTTAAGGAATCGGCTGGAGCTGAAGAACTTTCGGACGATGTTTGCATCGTAGCGGTACGGCTCTTTCCGAACTGAGCGGTTGCCAAAGCAGCGTTTGAGGTTTTCAAATCGCCCCATTCTCGAATACCATCGTCTCTATGATTACTGTCCTATCGCCCGCGAAGTCCCTCGATTTCCATTCGCCCGTAAAGTGTAAGGTCTTCACATTGCCCAGCTTTAGCGGAAAATCCCGCGAGCTAATCGGCATCTTGAAAGAGAAGTCGAAGAAGGAGATCCGGTCTCTCATGTCCATATCCGAATCGCTAGCGGAAGAGAATACCGAACGATATCAAAACTGGAAAGCGTCGCGGAAGCCGGGGCCCTCGTCACGACAGGCGGCCTTCGCCTTTAAAGGCGACGTTTATCTGGGCTTGGACTTCCCGTCCTTGAAAGCTCGCGATCGGACCTACGCCCAGAAGCATCTGCGAATCCTTTCAGGGCTCTACGGAATCCTGCAGCCTCTGGACCTGATCGCCCCCCATCGATTGGAGATGGGAACGCCATTGAAAAACGAGAAGGGTAAATCGTTGTACGCCTTTTGGAATGGTGCCCAAACAAAGGTTCTGAATCGCGACGCAGCCTTGGATGGAACGCCCTTTCTTCTCAACCTAGCTTCGGAAGAGTACTTTAAATCCATCGACCGCAAAGCTCTGAAGCTCGAGGTCGCGACTCCTCGATTTCTGGATTCCAAAGATGGAAAGAATTATCGGGTGATGAGCTTCTATGCCAAACGCTGTCGGGGGGCTATGGCTCGATGGGTGATCGAAAACCGTATTGAAGAACCGGATGCGCTCGTGAACTTCAATGTAGACGGCTACCGGTACGATGAATCGCGCTCTGAACCTGATCGCCCGGCATTCACTCGATCCCACGCCAACTAGTAGCTTATTGAGTGAGGACCCTCTGGACAAGCCCTTAAGCCTCTTAGGTAGTAGGAGGCATCCAAGTGCCTATATTTGCTTAAACTAGCCGAGCTCCAGTGCATATACAGTGGCCCGGCAGGCGTGCATCGGCGTCAACATATCCACACGAGTGGAGGATTCCCGGTTTGTCCAGGGCTGCAGGAGCGGGTTTATCCCGCGATTTTTGCTAAGATCTATCGATAATTATCGCGGGATAAACCCGCTCCTGCAATCGGCGACAAGCTAAATTGGCACCAATTCCTAGCCGTCGGAAGGTCGGCTGCTACTAAATCAACAACTAAGCAACCGGTAATTCGGGTGCTCTTGCATGCCCTGAGGTATTGAACCAGCAGGGCCTCTAGAATCGGCGACTGGCAGCTTCAAAGGGAACGCTGGCCCACAGCAGCCTCCGCGCATTTCATCCCATCAAGGGCCGCAGATACGATCCCGCCTGCGAAACCGGCGCCTTCTCCGCAGGGGTACAGACCATCGATTTCCGGATGGGCCAGTGTATCGTCGTCGCGGGGGATCCGAACCGGAGAACTCGTGCGCGTTTCGAAGCCCACGAGATTGGCTTCATTGGTCACATAGCCCTTCATGGATTGACCGAATTGACGCAGGCCGCTTCGGATACGCGTAGCGATTCCCTCAGGTAGAAGCTCATGAAGAGGGGCTGGATTCAGCCCAGGAAAATAGCTGGATGTAGGGAGCTCCGATGACGCTCGCTGGGCCAGAAAATCCGTCATTCGCTGGGCGGGAGCCACTTGCTTGCCGCCGCCTGCGTTAGACGCCGAACGCTCTAATTCTTTCTGGTAAGCGACTCCCGCGAGATGGCGGTGCTCTTTCTGAAATGGCTCGGTATCTTCGGCTTCAACTGTAACCACGAATCCACTATTGGCAAAGGCCGAATCTCGTCGGGCCAAGGACATGCCGTTGACTACGACCTCGTCGTTTTCGGTCGCCGCGGGAACAATAAAGCCTCCCGGGCACATGCAAAAGGAATGTACCCCTCGATTCTCGATCTTGGTAGCCAGGCGATAGCTTGCCGCCGGAAGCATTCGATGCCGTTCCTGCTCGCGTGGGCAAGAATATTGGATACTGTCGATCAAATCTTGCGGGTGTTCGATACGAACGCCAACCGCAAAGGGCTTTGGCTCCAATCGAATGCCCTCAGCGCCGAGAATCCGATAAATATCGCGGGCGCTATGTCCAGTAGCCAGAATAACAGCATCACCGATAAATTCTCCACCATCGCTCGTACGAGCCCCGATTACCCGTTTGCCATCCAGTGACTTCATCAGTTCGGCAACCCGAGAGTCGAAATGGACCTCTCCCCCGCATTCGAGGATCGTCTCTCTCATGGCTCTCACCACATTTGGAAGCAAGTTCGATCCAATGTGCGGATGAGCATCCAAAAGAATTCCATGTGGAGCTCCATGCTCGACAAATACCTCGTAGACTTTCCTAACCGGACCACGCTTGGTCGCCCGGGTATAGAGTTTACCGTCGGAAAACGTGCCTGCTCCACCCTCGCCGAAACAGTAGTTGGAATTCTCGATTATTTTCCCCTGGCGAAGGATAGGGGCTAAGTCGAACCGTCGCTTAATAGCGTCCTTGCCCCTCTCGAGGATCACCGGCTTCCATCCCAATTCGATCGCTCTCAAAGCGGCGAATATCCCGGCAGGGCCCATACCGACTATAATAAGTCGGCGGGCCTTAGCGCCGACCAATGGGTAGTTCGGGCGGTAATCCGGCTCGGGCGGTAGCGGCTCTCCGACCGCCACTTCCAACCGAAGCTGCAGTTTGATTTGCGAACGTCGAGCATCGATGGAGCGTTTGACCAGCCGAAGCCCGCCGATTTTACTTTCCTCGATTCTCAGCTTTTTGGAGGCCTCGGCCTTCCAGCGAATTTCGCTATCAGAATCCGCCAAGGGGAGCGTTACGTCAATTTTGTGGACCATCGATGCTGCCAGCGACAATTCTCGGCCGCCCTTATGGAGTCGAGTATCTTCTTGCCGGTTGGGTTGAGTAGTTGTTCCCCGTATCGCCTAACTGAGCGCTCCAAAGCGCAGCCTTTTCCAAATGGGAGCCATAAACCTCAGCGTCGCTGTATGGGTCGGCTTCCTCGCCCTATTCGGCATCGCGACAGATATTGGCGTGATTGTTTGTTCCTACCTACAGCAAGTCTTCCGGGAAAAGGAGCCGAGAAACATCGCCGAAATACGCGAAGCCACCATCATCGCGGGCGACCGACGAGTCAGGCCCGCCATGATGACCATTGCCACAACCATCCTCGCCCTTTTACCTGTATTGACGTCGACTGGGCGGGGTTCCGATGCCATGGTGCCCATGGCCATCCCTACCTTAGGAGGCATACTGCTGGCAATTCTGACGATTTTCGTCGTCCCCACGCTCTACTGCGGACTGGAGGAAATCAAAAGCAAAGTATCCCGATGAATTGGCCGGGATAAGGAACGACAATACAAATTGGCAAGTCTAGTGCAAATTCGCCGCCCGCCAAATACCTTGAACTGACCCTGAATCAACGATCCCATTCTTTAATTAAACCAAAAGCAAAATATGAAAACACTGATGAAATCCACCTTTATGGCTCTCGCAGCCTCATCGATAACTTTTAGCCATTGCGGCAAGTGTTTCATCGATGGCAAATCTGCGGGCGAACACGCTGACCACCAGGATTCCGCATGCTCTGAAACCCAACTGGCAATCTATTTCCAAGCCCAAGCTGGATTGGCAAACGACGACCTATCGGCCGCCCAAGAGGCTTCGCAGAAACTAATCGGCATGGGGGCAGAGATGGGATGTTTGCTGGACGGCGAAGCCAGTTGTTCCTCAGAGCTCACCGCAGCCACCGAAATCGTCGAATCGAAAGATATCGACTCAGCTCGCCAAGCCTTCAAGTCTTGGTCGTATACCCTGATCGCCAAAGTCGAATATGGCCTGCCTGAAGGCACAGTAGCCTACAAAATGCACTGCCCAATGGCGTTCGGCAACCAAGGCGGATACTGGCTCCAGGCAAATGAAGATCTCCGCAATCCCTACTATGGGGCCATGATGTTGAAGTGCGGATCCCAAAAACACGCTCCCGGAAAAACCGAGTAGAAAGCAAAACTCCTTTGTATGCCAGTCATAATACACAATGTCTCCCTGAAGCGCCATGACATTTCCACGCGGATGCCATTTAAATACGGCATCGCGACAATGACCCATCTACCTCATCTCTTCGTTCGCCTCGAGGCTAGTTTCGATGGGCGCCGACAGATTGGCATTTCCGCGGACCATTTGCCTCCCAAGTGGTTCACCAAAGATCCTAATCGCGACCCGCTTGAGGAAATCGATGATATGATTAATGTCATCGATAACGCGGGAGAGATAGCTCGGCAAATCTCAGCTGAAAGCGTATTCAATTTCTGGATCGAATTATACGATCGTCAGGACGACTGGGCTAAGAAGCGGGATATCGCTCCTCTTCTGGCCCATTTTGGCACTTCGCTAATTGAACGAGCATTGATAGACGCTTTATGTCGCCGTCTCGAGTATCCGTTCCATCGAGCTCTAGCGGAGAATTCCTTCGGGATCGATTTTGCTTCAATCCGACCGGAACTGGCGGGGCGCAAACCCGCGGACTGGCTAGCTGAGCAGCCTTTGTCTAAAGTGAAGGTTCGCCACACCGTCGGCTTGGCGGATCCGATACGCGAATCGGACATCGGCGAGAACGATCGGGTCGGCGATGGCCTACCCGAATCCCTCGAGGCCTGTATCAGATTTTACCGGCTCAAGCATTTCAAGATCAAGATATGCGGGGATCCCGATACGGATATCGCCCGGATCCGCTCCATCGCCGAACTCTTGCAAGAAACGATTCCAGCCAGCTATGCCTTCACCCTGGACGGGAATGAGCAATTCTGTGATACAAACCAATTTCGGCTGCATT
>Ga0208624_1000848_pt1 | contig 15195 bp, 10 predicted proteins | sample Knorr_S23_td_DCM_FD_185607 | JGI IMG/M metagenome (GOLD analysis project Ga0208624, IMG submission 185607) | Marine microbial communities from Southern Atlantic Ocean transect - Knorr_S23_td_DCM_ad_71m_LV_A (SPAdes) (version 2) | ecosystem: Environmental > Aquatic > Marine > Oceanic | place...
TCACGCTCCGCTTCGACGCTGCTGAGCTGCCAGAGCTCCCCGAGGGTTGGCGACGTGACTGGCTCGTCTTCCTCGATGGCTGGGCCAAGGATCGCGACCCCAACTCCATAAACGCCCTCGAGGTGGAGCCCCTCCCCTTCCACGGCATGAGCGGTTACCCATACCCTGAGACAGAGTCCTTCCCCGACGGCGAGCTTCATCAGCGCTGGCGGAGAGAGTGGAACACACGCCCTGCCCGCCGCTGGCTCCCTGACCTCACCTCTCAACCCGGAAGCTAAGACCTTGAAGAAGCTCTTCACCGTCCTCGCCTGCGCGCTCATCGCCCCGGCCTGTCTCACGACGGGCCTCTGGGATTGGGCCGCTGACAGCTACCCCACGGACGCCATACCGGTGAGCTCTGGTGTAGACGAGGAGGGTCGTACCATCATCTTGGTCGCGCTAGACGGTGCAGCGAAGCCCGCCTTCTCCTTGCGCGTCCCTGCCGACTGGCGGGACCGCGTGACGGTCTCTGTCGGAGGTACAGGTGAGACCATCCACTCCCCCCTCTATCTCGCTCCCCGACCTGTCCCTAGCGGCATCCTCGAGAGCCTCACCCCTACCGAAGAGCCTTGGTTCCTGAGTCACGAGCCAGAGACTAGCTCCATCGACATCCTCGTCGAGTCAGCGGGCGGGCACCTGGTCGTCGCCACCGCCAAGCTGCCGAGCGAGGTCCACTGGGAACGACGCATCACTGCGGGAGTCCTGACCGTTCCAGCTCTAGCTCTCGACGCCGTGGGAGCTCTCTGCACCCTGATTTTCATTGAGCTCATCAATCCGGCCACATGGCTCGTTGATGCAGATGACCAGGAAGAGTGGCGGGAGAGAGAAGACGAAGACCCCGGGGTGGACCCGCCCTCAAAGCTGATCTATCCAGCGCGCGGCCCCTCCTGAACCTCTCAGAGGGTCAGGGTGACGCGGAGCCCGTTGGAGCCCATTCTGCCAGAGTCGCCGCAGCGGCTACGACTGAGAGCGCGTAGCTGATAGCTCCGTCCAAGGAGTGACTGCTCCGAGGGGATCGACAGCGGGATGACCGCCGCTCCGCGCGCATCAAACCGATAGGGCAACGAAGCGACCACAGGGTCACGTTGGATCTCTACGACCCCAGGGTTCCCGGGCGTAATGCTGACGCTTGGGCCGACCACGATGAAGCCCTCTGCCCCGGGCACTCCTCCCTCGACGACCAAGGCGAAGCCTGCGTTTCCGAGCTCAGGTGCTGAGTTCGCCGTAAGGCTCAAGGCCGAGTCACACCCAACACCCAGCTCATAGAGCTCCAGGCCTTCATCTCCATCGAGGGTCCCGTCTGAGTCCCTGTCCCTGCCGAAGCGTACGCCCTCGCCTGGGGAGACGCCGATCAAGCAGCCCTCGAGGGTGCCTGCCTGAGCGAGGTTGAGGAGCGCAGAGCGGCTCAAGTCCGCGGCGCCTTGCGTATCAGCGCGGTAGCTCCCGCTCGAGAGATCGTACAGGTAAGAGCGCGGCGACCCCTCATAGAGTCCACGGAAGACAAGGTCGATGTCCCCGGCCGCGACGCGAGCCTCCAGGAGATTGATCATGGAAATGAGCTCCGGCCCGGAGAAGTGGTCCGAGTCCAGCAGCACTCGCTTACCCAAGATTGGTGCAGCGCCAGTGTCAAAGGCCAGCATGAAGGCCGCCATGTCGTCCTTCTTGTTATTCGGCCAGATGTTGAACACTTGGAGGTCGAGGAAGCTCTCAACCGTGTCAATAGATCCGTCGTGGATGAAACCGAAGCCCACCTTCACCTCAGCGGCGTCGTGATCGAAGCCCGTCCTGCGGTAGAGGTTCCTGAGGTGCGCGACCTTCTGGGGCTGTGACTCATCAAGCACTGAGCCCGCGACGACCTCTCCATTGCTCCCGCTGAAGTTGCCAGGCTCAAAGGTGTGGCAAGAAACGCAGGACACGTCGAGGTCAAAGCCAAGGAGCGGGGTCGTATCGAGGATGTCTTGCTTGAAGGCCTCAAAGCCTGCAGCGGCGTTAGCATGCGCTGGAAGGTCGGAGAGACCACGCTCTAAGGTCTGGTTCGGGTTCGGCGGGAACGCGCCAGACTCGAGCCACTCAACGAACAGGGCCAGCTCTTGCTCTGAGAGCTCCGAACCCGCCAGGATGCCCTCCTCTCCGAAGGCCTCGTTAAAGCTCACAAGGTCTTCCTTCTCCCCTCGCCAATGGTAAGGCGCGATGCCCCCGAGGCCGCGCAGCGCCTGAGTCATCATCGGGCCCTTCATGGGGTGGTAGTCCTCGAGCGGCGCGAGGTTGAAGGGCGGCGAGGGTTCCCCGACCGGCTCAGTGACCTCTCCCTCTGGATCTCCGAGGTCCCAGGCCAGGAGGTCAATGTCGCCGTCGATGTGGCAGGCTGCGCAGGACATCGTCCCGTTTCCCGAGCGCTTGGCGTCATAGAGGAAGCGTCGACCAGCGCTCACAGCTGCGGGCGTGGGGTCATGCTCGAGCGGGACCTCAGCGATGACGCTGAGGCTCTGCGTGTCCACGACAGCGACAGCGTGAGCCAGCCGCTCGAAGACGTAGAGGCGCTCCCCCGTAGGGTGCAAGGCGAGGCCGCGAGGCCCTCGCATCGAGGCTGTGTCCACAGCTGCGCCCTCAGGCCCGAGCTCTACGAAGCCCTGCCTGACGCCGGCGCGATCCAAGACGCCGATCCGGTCAGTCCCTTGCGCAGCGACATAGACGCGGTCCAGCCGCGGATCGATAGCTAGAGCCACCGGCTCCGCGAGGGCTGTGGCACGGGACGGATCGTTGGGGAGGATGGTGTAGTCGACGCCAGGGTTTAGCTCGTAGGGGTAGATCACCCCGCTCAACGGGTCCAGCTCTGTGACGCGGCTCTGGATGCTGTGCCCCTTGAGGTTCTGTAAGAAGCGAACGTGGTTTCGTGCGAATGTGTTAGCCACGAAGACGTGACCATCTGTCGGGTCTACGGCGATGTCGTAGAGGATCGTCCCCATATCTCTGACCTCATCCAGGATGGAGAGCGTGCCAGCGTCGATGCGCACGAGGTCGATGTCGACGACGTCCCAAGTCACGAGGTGCGACCAAGTCGGGTCGTCGTGCTCCACGATGAGCCCCGTCTGCGGAGCAGGCGGGAGGCTCGGGTCCCAGGGCGCGGGCGGCGTCGGGGCGTCGTGCTCGCTGATGATCGTCGTCCCATTTCCAGAGCGTTGGACCGCGACCCAGACTGAGCCGCCATCGTGCGCAGGAGCCATCGCGCGCGGGTCCTTACCGAAGATCGGGACGACACCGACAGGGAGCCTCGTGTCCGCATCAAACACGTGCACCTCATCGCTAGCGGCGGCGCTGACGAACGCTCGCTCAGGCGATCCTGCGAAGCACACGTCGGCAGGCTCATCCCCCACCTCCAGCACATCAATGACCCTGCCTGCTGAGAGCGAGACGACGCTCACCGAGTCAGAGAGGTTGTCGACAACCCAGAGCTCATCAGCTGTACGAGCAGTCACCGAGCAAGGCTCTAACCCGACAGGGATGGTCCGCATCAAGATCGGCTGGTCTGGATCGGCGAGCGAGTACACCTCAAGGGCTCCCTCTGGAGGGTTCACACAGAAGAGGCGTGCCCCGTCTTCAGAGACTCGCACCGGGTGAACCGTGGTCGTCTCGAAGTTCCAGAAAGGCCGGGGAGTCGACTCTTGGACGAATGGAGCGAGGAAGAGCAAGAGCTGTGCGATCGGTGTCATGGGCTGTCTCCTGATCCCAAGCTAAGACCCGTCACGGCAAAGCGCTACTTTTCTATGCGTGCGCGTTGATGAGCCAAAGTTCGCTCCGAAATGAGAGAGAGGGCCCGGGGTCACCCCGAGGCCCTCTCTTTGCTCACTCGACTCGCAGGTCAGCCGCGGTCGTCCCAGCGATCATCAGCCTCGCGCTCTGTGAAAGGCACGGCTTTCTTGATCTCTACGGAGCGCCCACGGACCTCCGAGCGGCCCATCGCGCTGAGGATCTCGGACTCAGCTGCCTTTTTCACCTCGATGAAGGAGACACGCTCTTTGATCTCGATCGCGCCGAGATCTTGCCCCGAGATTCCTGTCGTTGCGGTGATCGCACCGACGAGGTCACCGGGACGAAGTCCGCTGGTGCGACCCATGCTCACGAAGAGGCGCGCCATGCCCTCCTCCGGAGCTCGGCTCAAGTCCATCCCCGGGCCTCCGTGGTCTCGCTGCACGCGACCGCGTCCGCCCTCTCGTCGATCACGGGGCTCAAAGGAGCGACCTTCGTTGTAGCCGCCGCGGTCGTAACCGCCGCGCCCACCGCGATCGCCGCGGTCGTAACCGCCGCGACCGCCACGATCGTAACCGCCGCGACCGCCACGATCGTAACCGCCGCGTCCACCGCGATCGCCGCGGTCGTAACCGCCGCGTCCGCCGCGATCACCGCGGTCGTAGCCGCCGCGCCCGCCGCGATCGTAGCCGCCCCGTCCGCCGCGGTCATAGCCGCCGCGCTCTTGCCTCGGCGCGTCGCCGCGCTCCGTAGCAGGGCGGATCTGGGCGGTGTTCCCTCGGATCTGCAGGTGACCGCAGCTCTCGAGGATCTCCGCGGCGTGATCTGCCTGGACCTCAAGGAAGGTGAACTTCTCATAGATGTCGATCGAGCCGATGACCTTCCCAGGGAGTCCAGACTCACCTGCGATAGCGCCGACCACATCACCAGGCCTGATGCCGTGCATCCTGCCCGCAGACATAAACAGTCTCGCGAAGCCCTCGTCCGTGACGGTCAACTCAGCGGGAGGTCCCCACTCACCTGCTCCGGACTTCGAGCTCCCACCGCTCGTGGTGGGGCTGACGATCTCTGCAGCGAGGAGACGCAGGAGGTCTTCGACGAGCTCCTTGGGATCAGGGACCTCTTCCATCAGCTCTAGCGTGAGGCTCGCGAAGCCCTCATCGTCGTCATTCTTTGCGAGCGTAGCGAGGTCGCCACGCAGCTCAAGCCACGCCTCCTCGTCTTCCTCGTCGTCGTACTCTTCGTCGTCCTCAGCGGACTCGCTCGCAGCCTCCGCGGGAGCGTCTTGAGTTTCAGGCTCGCCCTCTTCGAGCGGCTCTTCTTCCTCCTCCGGAGCCGCAGCGAAGACGATCGGGTCTTCCTCTTGGACTGACTCTTCTGCAGCCGCGGGCGCATCCTCTACGACCTCTGCTCCGATGAACTCGGCGAAGGCCTCCTCGCGATTGAGACCGCGCTCCTTCTGAGCCTTCGTCATACGGAAGCGCTTACCAGTCTTCTCACGGTAATCATCCGGTCCAGAATAGGTCGCCTGCTCAGCGGCCCCCTCAGCGTCGTTCATCTCTTCGCGTACATCTTCCGACGCCGCATCAACATTCATTGAATCCATAGTGCCCTCCAAACAAGGCCGTTCAGTTCATGGTTCCCAACGGGCCGCACGGCCCGTCCAGTGACACCTCACCAAGCGCGAGGTGGTCGAAGATCGTACTAGAAATGCCCATTGCGGGTTCAGCCTTAGACAAAAAAACAGCCCATCCCGGGCCGAGGGCGGAAGATAAGATCGAAGGATGTCCACTCAGCCTAGCCACGGCGTATCCCGCTGGGAGCGAGTCTCCAGCGAACGCGGCCCAGACTTGATCGTCTTTCGCTCACGCTTTGACCGGATGACACACCCGAAATCAGGGCAAGAGCTCGATCGCTTGGTCCTCGAGACTTCGGACTGGGTGAACGTCGTGGCCCTCACGACTGACGATCGCCTGATCGTGGTGAGACAGTACCGCTTCGGCACTGAGGAGGTCACGACCGAGGTCCCGGGTGGCGTGATCGACCCTGGCGAGGGGCACGAGGAGAGCGCGAAGCGAGAGCTGCTCGAAGAGACAGGCTACGCCTCAGACGAGTGGACATATCTCGGCTGCGTCGACCCGAACCCTGCAGTCCAGACAAACAAGATGCACCACTGGCTCGCGAAGGGATGCCGGCTTGAGGCCACACAAGACCTCGACCCTGGCGAGGACATCGAGGTCGCGACGCTCAGCCATGAAGAGGTCCGCGCCGCGGTCAGCAGCGGAGAGATTCGACACGCCCTCGTGTTGACTGCCCTGCACCGAGTGTTTGACCTGCGCGAAGAGCTGGGAGCGAGCCAGTGACGCCGGCAGCGCTGCTGCTGCTCGCCGCCCTCGCCGCGCCTCCCATAGCGCAGGGTCCCGTCGCCATCTTGGAGTCCGCTCCTGAGGAGGGCTCCCCCCTGCAAGCGGACCTCGACGCCCTCCTCGAAGGCGCCGCGCCGCTCATCATTCAGCTCAGCGCTCAGGGCTCCTCACAGCTCGACCTGGAGGGCAAGGTGATCCTCGCGAGCGGTGACAAGGAGAGCGCTGACTCGCGCGAGCTCAGCGAACGAATCAGAGGAGCCGACGCAGTGACCCTTGAAGGAGGCGCGCTCCTCCCTTGGTACGAGACCCTCTTTGAGGCGCGTCGTCCGACACGCTTGGTGCACGCCCTCGCGCGGCTCAACAGAGAGGGGCGCCCGATCATCGGGGTCGGACCTGCTGGCGCGATCCTCGCCGGCGGCGGGGTTGTAGAGCTCGCGCAGCTTGAAGAGGTCGAGCGGAACCCGCGAAAGAGGGCCGAGCTCGGCGCGCGGGTCGTCCTCGGCTGGGGTCCGCCAGCGCTGATTGATGCGGACGCTTGGGGAGGCCTGGCCATGCGCACGTTACGAATCATGGAGCGCTCCTACATGTCCAAGGCCGCCCACCTCGGACCGGGCGCGGGCCTCGTCCTGCTGCCCCGGCATAAGAAGGTCCGAGTCATAGGCCATGGCGGAGTCACGCTCTTTGAGACCTCTCCCGGTCGCCGGAACCGCACTCAGCTCCGTCGCGGCAGCCTCAGCCTCCTCACTCGTGGCGATGAATGGGAGCTCGCTCGCGGCCGCCTCATACCCTCTCCAGGCGGCGCTCCCTCACTCGAGGGCCGCTACGCATTCCGCGAGTCGCTCGCACGCTTCGCCGCCGACCCAGCGTCCAAGGTCATCGTCGAGGGCCCCTGGGGCAAGCTCTGGGTTTCTCAACGGGAGGACACCCGCCTCGTAGGGCCTTTGGAGGCTCAGCGACCCATCCGAGCGCAATTTGACCTCTTCGATTCTCCCTAATTAGCGTTCGGTCTCCGTGGCAGCCCGGCTTGGCAGCCCTGTGACCCTCCCTAGGACGAAGAGTCCCCGCGCGCTCCCTGAGCGGCTCATCTCAGCTGCATGTGAGCGCGATCCCGACGCTTGGCACGAGCTCGTAGAGCGAGTCAGCCAAGACCTCGTCGCGAGGCTCAGGCTACCGCCTGAGCTCGCTAGACGCCTCGATGACGAGGACGTCCTGCAAGCTGCGCTCCTGAGGGCTTGGGAGCGCATCGACGACTTTGAGTATCGAGGCGCTGGGAGCTTCATCGCTTGGCTCCAACAGATCTTGCTGAACGTCTTGAGAGACGACATCCGTCACCACGCTCGGGCTGTTCGGGACACCTCTCGAGAGGAGGCAAAGCAGCTCCACCAGCTCGCTCCTGAGCAACCAGAGCCCGACCAGCGCGCTGCCCAAGCTGAGCAACGCTCGCTATTGGAGGCAGCGATGGCCAGGCTCTCGGTCCTCGATCAGCGCCTCGTCCGTCTCCGGCTCAGCGAGGGTCACAGCTGGAGAGAGATCGAAGACCGCACAGGCCGCTCTAGGCGCTCGCTGCGACGCGCACTAGACGACGCAGTGCGGCGACTCGCTGCAGCTGTAGCCTGAGCCCCCCCCCTCGCTGCCGGCGCTGTACACTCTCACTCTCCCATGGCTCACGGCATCTTGATCATTGGCGGAGGCATCGCCGGCGCCGCCACCGCTTGGCACCTCGCTCAACGAGGGGCACGTGACGTCACCCTCATAGAGCGCGAGGGAGACTTCGGCGCCCACGCCACCTCGCAGAACGCCGCTATCCTCCGGACCTTCACAGAGGGAGACGCCACGGCTGCGCTCGCCCATGAGACCGCCGCGCTGCTCTCCTCTCCCCCTGAGGGCTTCACCCAAGTCCCTCTCCTAGACCAAAAGGGCCTGATCCTCCAGCTAGGCTTGGCTGGGGAGCAGGAGCTCGTGCGCTGGCTCGACACCAAGCCTGACCCTGACAAGGTGATCTCTCTCGATGCAGCAGCGCTCAGAGAGCGCTTCCCCTGGTACAGCGGCCCGACAGAGGGCGCCTACTTGGTCGAGGATGAAGGCGAGATCGACGTCGCCGCTCTCCTCGAGGCCTACCTGCGTGGCGCCCGCGAGGCGGGTGTGGAGCTGCGCGCTGGAACAGGGGTCACGCGCTTTCTGCGCTCAGCGACCGGCGTCGAGGGCGTCGTGCTCGCGAGCGGCGAAGAGCTCCGGGCATCCAAGATCATCATCTGCGCTGGCGGTTGGGCGGGTCAGCTGGCGGAGGCTGCTGGCTCCGAGCTCCGCTTGGAGGCCAGGCGAAGGCACCTCATGGTCACCTCCCCTGACGACACGATCGACCCTAGGTGGCCGATCTTCTGGTCCTATCCGGAGGCCTTCTACACTCGACCTGAGAGCGGCGGGATGCTGCTCTGTGCCTGCGATGAAGAGGTCGTAGAGCCTGACGCATGTCGTGTAGAGCCCGAAGTCGGCGAGCAAATCGCAGAGAAGGCCTCCCGCCTCATCGAGGGTGTCATGGACGCCGGCTGCGCGCATCTCTGGGCAGGGATGCGCACCTTCACCTCTGACGACGACTTCCTCATCGGCCCTGACCCGGACGTAGACGGGCTCTTCTGGGCAGCTGCGCTTGGGGGACACGGAGTCAGCTGCTCTGCGGGCGTGGGCAGGCTCGCAGCTGCCCACCTCCTCGATGAAGAGCCCTCGGACGAGACGGCGCGCGCCCTCGACCCGCGGCGCTTCCGAGTGGCGCAGCCGAGCTGAAGGCTAGAGATCCTGGACGAAGCCGTGCTTGTCGATGACGGCTCGCTCATCTGTCCAGAACCAGCCATCCAAGAACTTCTGCGCCGCGCGCTCGGCGTCGTCTAGGTAGCCGCTAGACACTCCCGGCCCCTTCACCAAGAGCACGCCCTCCGTCCCAGGCGGGAGCGGCGCACCCGTGTCAGGGTCCACGACCTTGAGAGCCGTTCCGGGGATCGCTCGACCCACAGTGCCCGCCCTGTTCCCCTCCTCCTTAGCCCCCATCCTGGAGACGTTGGGGACATTGAGGCTGATGACGGGGCCACACTCTGTGCGTCCATGCCCCGCGAGGAGCTCTGATCCGAAGCGCTCTCGCCACTCGAGGATGAGGTCCTCTCCCGGCGCCTCCTCACCTCCGACGAAGGAGAGCTTCAACCCCTTGAGCTGCTCCCTCGTAGCCTCCGCGAGATATTCACGGCACTGCGAGGTCGTCCCTACGAGATGCGTCACGCGCGAGGAGTCGATGAAGGATGTGATCGCGCGCGGGTCCCTTCGGTCAGGATGGAGCGCAACCGCTGCGCCTGAGAGGAGCGGCGCGAAGAGAGTGGTCGTGCGCCCGAAGGCCCCGTGCAGCGGGAGCGTGGCGAGCACACGATCCCCGCTGGAGAGATCGACGAGCGCAGACAAGCCCTGGACGTTTGACAGGAGGTTGGAGTGCGAGAGCGGCACCATGACCTCATCCCCGCCCGCGGCCTGATCAAAGTGAATCACCGCTTCACGTGAAGAGTCCTCGCCGAGCTGCAGCGATCGTGCAGCGAGCCACGCTGGGAGCCATGTGCAAATCCAAGCCTTGATGCGCCCGCTGGCGCTCGACGCGAGCAGCTCGGGAGTCAGGACGAGCTCTCCTCCCTGCCAGGCATCGCTGCCTGTCTCTGCGATAACAGCCACAGCCCCAGCCCGCTTGAGACGCCTCAGGTTCTCATCCTGGTCTGCAGCTGGGTCGAGCATCACAGGCACCCGCTCAGAGAGACAGAGAGCCAGAGAGACTGTGATCGCGTCTCGCCCTAGAGGCAGCGCCACGGCGACGCGCTCTCCGGCGGGGAGCGCAGCCTCAAGGCGCGCGCGCGTCGCGAGAGCCTCGGCGAGGAGTCGCCTGTGACTCCAGGTCTCCTCTGCTGTGACGAGGGCAGGCCGCCTGCCAGCTTGCTTCGCGGAGAGGAGGAGTCGACGGCCGAGGTGACCCCAAGGGCCTCTCCTCGAGCTGCGGTGGACCGCGAGGCGCTCGGCGACAGCGTTTCGCACTTGCCAAGCCTCAGAGTCATGCGCGAGCGGCTCTCCGACGAGCAGGTCTACGGGGTATGGGAGGCGCTGCGGACGCTTGAACAGGATCTTCCCGCGGTCGAAGGAGAAGAGGCTCCCCCACAACCGGTCTAGGGCGACAGGGATGATCGGCACCTGCGCGTCACCGGCGATCCGCTCCAAGCCCTTCGCGAAGCCGAGCATGGCGCCGGAGCGAGTGATAGCGCCCTCAGCGAAGATGCAGACGAGGTCACCCCCGGCTGCAGCGTCGGAGGCGTTCTTCAGCGAGTTTCGCTTCTCCTCAGGAGTGTCACCAGAGGAGACCGGGATGACGCCCATGCGCTTCGCAAACCATCCTAGGACGGGGACATCAAAGAAGGGCGTGTACATCAGGAAGCGGGGCTCCCTAGGGAGCGAGGCCGCGACAAGCATCCCGTCTACAAAGGAGACGTGATTGCAGACGAGCAGCGCGCCGCCCTCCTTAGGGACCTGCTCGACCCCTTGCACGCGTACGCGGTAAAAGCAGCGCACCAGAAAGAGCAGGAAGAGCCTGATCGCGAACTGGGCCGTGTACATGAGCGAGCCGCCTAAGAAGGCCAGCACGAGCACCCCGAGAACCACACACATCGTCGGCGGAGAGAGCTCGAGCACCTTCTCGAGGAGGTAGTAGACGCCTGAGGCCAAGAGGATCCCGGTGAAGTCGATCATCGAGCTCAGACCGAGGACTGAGCCGCGCTTGGACTCAGCTGGCCGCGTCTGCAAGAGGCCTCGTATCGGGATGCTGAAGAGGCCAGAGGAGATACCGATCAAGATGAGGCAGGTGCGGAAGTTGACCGTGCTCTCGGGCGCGAGCTGCATAGCGAAGAGCGCGCCCGCGATCCCCGCTAAGCCGAGCGGGATCAAGCCGCTCTCGATCCGATCACCCGAGATCTTCCCAGCCAGCACGCTCCCTAAGACGATCCCGACTGCGATGAGAGCGTTCGAGAGGGCGATGTCGCCCTCGTACATCCCGAGCCAGGCCCCGTATGCGTTCACGACCATCATCAAGCAAGCCGCGACGAGATAGAAGAGCGAGCTCGCCCACACGCAGAGGACCAAGACCCTGTCTCCGCTGACCGCCTGCCAGTGCTGTCGCACGAGCGAGAAGACGTTCCAGTTCAAGCGCAGGCTCGGGTTCACCGCCGGGGTCTTCGCGATCTGCAGAGAGATCATCCACCCTACCGCCGCGAAGCCGACGTAGGTGAAGCCGGGGATCATGAGGTCCTCCTTGTAGCGCTCGAGGAGCTCGCCGCCGAGGACCACACCTAAGATGATGGCTAGGAATGTAGTGACCTGAATGAGAGCGTTCGCGCGCGAGATGTCCTTCTCGCCGACGAGCTCTGGGATCACGCCGTACTTGCTCGGACCGAAGATCGAGCTCTGCGTCCCCATCAGGAAGACGCAGGCTAGGAGCAGCGGGTAGCTCTCACCGGTGAAGGCCGCGAGCGCCAACGCCATGACCCCGACCTCCATCAGGTTCGCGCCCCTGATGACTCTCGTCTTTGAGGCTCGATCAGCCAAGGAACCGGTGATCGCGCCGAACAAGACGAAGGGCAGGGAGAAGAGCGCGCTCGGCAGGGCCTGCCCGTAGCGCTCCGCGAGCGGATGCTCACCGACCCAGGCCACGCTGCTGAAGATCAGCAGGAGGACGAGCTGCTTGAAGGCGTTGTCATTGAACGCCCCGAGGAACTGCGTCCCGACGAGCGCTCTGAACGATCGCGCTCGTCGGATGAGCTCCCACATGATTCAGCGGGCCGAGCCTATCAACCCTCTGGTTGGTAGACCTCGCCCCCCTTCACAAGGAACTCTTCGCTCTTCGCCTCCATGCCAGCCTTGAGGGCATCCTCAGCTGAGATCCCTTGCTCTTCAGCGTACTTACGCACGTCCTCTGTGATCTTCATCGAGCAGAAGTGTGGGCCACACATCGAGCAGAAGTGCGCTGACTTTGCTGCGGGCGCTGGCAGGGTCTCGTCGTGGAAGTCGCGGGCCGTCTTCGGGTCGAGCGAGAGCCGGAACTGGTCCTCCCATCGAAACTCGAAGCGCGCCCGACTCATCTCGTCATCCCACTCCTGAGCGCGCTTGTTGCCACGCCCGAGGTCTGCGGCATGCGCCGCGACCTTGTAGGTGATGACACCTGTCTTCACGTCCTCCGCGTTCGGGAGGCCGAGGTGCTCCTTCGGTGTGACGTAGCAGAGCATGCTCGTCCCCCACCAGCCGATGTTCGCCGCGCCTATGGCTGAGGTGATGTGGTCATAGCCCGGCGCGATGTCCGTCGTGAGGGGGCCCAAGGTGTAGAAGGGCGCGTCAAAGCAGACCTCGATCGCCTTGTCGATGTTCTCCTTGATCTTATGCAGCGGGACGTGTCCCGGCCCCTCGATCATGACCTGTACGTCGTGCTCCCAGGCCTTCGCCGTGAGCTCACCTAGGGTCTCAAGCTCTGCGAACTGGGCGGCGTCGTTGGCGTCTGCGATGCAACCAGGCCTGAGCCCGTCTCCCAAGCTAAAGGAGACGTCGTACTTCTTCATGATCTCACAGAGCTCATCGAAGCGCTCGTAGAGGAAGTTCTCCTTGTGATGCGCGAGACACCACTTCGCCATGATCGAGCCGCCGCGGCTCACGATCCCTGTGACGCGCTCCGCGGTGAGAGGAACATGGCGCAAGAGGACGCCCGCGTGGATCGTGAAGTAGTCAACGCCCTGCTCCGCCTGCTCGATGATGGTCTCTTTGAAGAGCTCAAAGGTCAGGTCCTCTGCCTTGCCGTCGACCTTCTCGAGGGCCTGGTAGAGGGGGACCGTCCCGATCGGGACAGGCGAGTTTCGGATGATGGCCTCCCGGGTGCGGTGTATGTCTGCGCCCGTCGAGAGGTCCATCACGGTGTCGGCGCCCCAGCGGATCGACCACTGCAGCTTCTCGACCTCCTCAGGGATCGAAGAGCCGACCGCCGAGTTGCCGATGTTCGAGTTGATCTTCACGCAGAAGTTGCGCCCGATGATCATGGGCTCGAGCTCAGTGTGATTGATGTTGGCAGGGATGATCGCGCGGCCCGCGGCCAGCTCGTTGCGCACAAACTCAGGCTCACAGCCCTCCCGCGCGGCGACGTAGGTCATCTCCTCTGTGATGACTCCCAAGCGCGCGTAGTGCATCTGAGAGAGGTTCCCGTCCGCGCTCTCGAGTCGATCTCGGACCCACTCTTCCCGCAGCTTAGGCAGGCCCTCAAAGGGGTCTTTTCCCTGGGGCCCCGTCGTGTCGTAGACATCGAGCGAGCCGCTCCCGCCGTCTAGGTGGATGCGTCGCTCGGGGATCCGGAGCACGCGCTCTTCGTGCCAGACCTCTTTGTGAATCTTCTCAGAGTTGGGGAAGGACTCCTCAAAGCTCTCTTGCTGCCTCAGGGGTTTTTGATCATCCAGGATGTCGAACTCAGTCATTTGCTTTCCTCCGCCGGTGCTATCCGGATCAGGTTCAAAGGGTACCTCTCAGGCGCCACAAGACGCCGCCCCCAGCGGGTCATTCGACTCCGTGTCGAACCGCTCAGAGTCTAAGACAAGCAGCGCCCTGATTCCCCTAGGAACGCGGGCTCAACTTTCACGGGCCTCATCGACCAGACGCCACATCAGCCAGCAGCCGACGCTCGCCAAGGGCCGCCAGCGGGCTCCACGCAGGGCCAGCTCTCTAGCGCTCGGGCGCTCTTTCAGCCCGTCAAGGAGCCTGAGCCCCTCTTGGACCCCGAGGTCAGCAGGTGCCAGGACATCTAGCCGACCTAGTCGGAACATGAGGAACATCTGCGCGCTCCACTCCCCGATGCCCCTTACCTCGATCAAACGCGAGATGATCTCCTCGTCAGAGAGCCTCGCGCAGCCTCGCAGCTTGAGCCGTCCGTCGAGCGTCCGCTCAGCGAGGTCTAGGAAGGCTGCCGCCTTAGCGCGGGAGAGCCCTGCGCTGCGCAGCCGCTCCTCTCCAAGCTCCATCACCTCTGCAGCGCTGGGCGCCATACGCCCCGTTGTCAGGGCGCAGACCCTCCCCCAGATCGTCTCAGCCGCCTTCCCAGCAAGCTGCTGGAACGCGATCGCACGTAAGAGGTATGAGAAGTGGCTACGCACCCCCGGCGGATCGACTCCGGGGAAGTTAGGCAGCGGCTCGAGCCTGCGCATGACGCGGCCCAGCGCAGGGTCACGACGGGCGAGAGCCCGCAGGGCGGAGGCGCTCGGCCTCCCCATTAGCGACGCTTCTTGACCTTGCCGATGAGCTCAATCTCTGCGAAGCCTGTGCCCCCTGCCGCGTTATCCGTAGCCGGGCGAGTCTCCAAGATCTTGATCTCCAAAGACTTGATCGTGTGCGTCTTGCCGAGGTCGACGTGCTCGCGCGCCTCCCCCTTCAGCTCATACTCCGTCTCCTTACCGTTGATGGAGACCTCGATCTTCTTTGGGAGCTGGCGCCCGATGCCCCAGTAGCTCTCGATCTCCACCTCACCATCAGGGTAAGTGCGGCTCATGCTGTACCGGACCTGCGGCGGGGTGAGGACGAGGGTCTTCGCCTTGATGCCGCGCTTCCAAGACATCCGAATGGAGGGCGCGCTGTCGCCCTCGTCCGGGAGCCAGTTGGTCGCGGTCGTCCCGTCCACTGCGAAGGAGCCCTCTCCAGAGGCGTCACGCTCCGAAGAGACCGAGATCTCGGGACCTGAGCCAGGGATGAGGTTCGCTGTCAGCTCCTCCAAGCTGAGGCGCTGCGCCTCGGTCATAGTCCAGTCAACGTTGATCTCCACAGGCGGAGAGCGGAGCTCAAAACGCTCATCGCCCACGGGGAAGCCCTGGTCCGGCTCAGGCGCGGCCGTGACGAGGGCGGTGACCTGGTGCTTACCTGGACCGATGTCCAGCTCCACAGCGAAGCGCTCAGAGCCAGAGTTCTTCTCCAAGTCTCCGGAGACCTCACCGACGACCTCGTCATTCACGTA
>Ga0208624_1000849_pt1 | contig 15180 bp, 11 predicted proteins | sample Knorr_S23_td_DCM_FD_185607 | JGI IMG/M metagenome (GOLD analysis project Ga0208624, IMG submission 185607) | Marine microbial communities from Southern Atlantic Ocean transect - Knorr_S23_td_DCM_ad_71m_LV_A (SPAdes) (version 2) | ecosystem: Environmental > Aquatic > Marine > Oceanic | place...
GCTCAACAGTGGGGGCCATGGCAGGCTGTAGGGCCTTTTGAGCACCTTCTGGGCTACACAAACCTCGACGAGCGGCATGACCCAGAGCGAGAGCTCAGCGAGATGAAATACGGCCGGCCAGGCCCAGACCTTGGGAAGGTCTACCGTGGAGAGGGTCGGGTCGAGGCTCGTTGGCAAGAGGTCGCCGACGGGAGCACAGCCTTTGACGTGGGCGGGATCCAGTTCGCCAGTGTGCTGCCTGCCGTTCCAGGCAAGGCCAACTGGAGCGACTACTCCGCCGCCTACCTCTATCGAAAGGCGGTGGTGGGCTCTGATCGAGCTGTGCGCGTGCACATGGGCAGCGACGACGGGCTCAAAGTCTGGCTGAACGGCGGCCTGGTCTTCGAGCGCTCGACGGGCCGCGGGGTTGACCCCTATGACGAGGCCCTCGTGCTGCCTATGCGAGAGGGGGAGAACCACCTGTTGGTGAAGGTCGTCAACGGTGAGGGGGGATGGGGGTTCCAGATGGCGCCTTGGAGGACGGTGAACCAGCTCGGGATCAATGAGTCCATCGAGCGGGGGGTGAAGCACTTCCTCGATCGCCAGCTCATCGACGGCTCGTGGGGCTCCTACAGCCACATTGATCCAGGGCACGCAGCCTTCCGGATCTACACCCTCCTCAAGTGTGGCGTGCGCATGAGCCACCCGGCCATTCAGCGCGGGCGCGCTTTCATCTTGGCGCACGAGAACGACGCGACCTACCCCGTCGCGGCGAAGATCATGGCCCTCGCAGAGATGAATCAAGAGGGTGACAAGGAGCGGATCAGCGAGCTCCTCGAGCTGCTCTGGGACAACCAGCGCGAGGACGGGCTCTATCACTACTCCGACGGCGGCTACAACTCACACCTCGACCGCGGCGACCTCTCGAACGCGCTCTTCGCCGCCTTGGCCATGAGGGCTGCGAGCCAGGCAGGAGTGACGATCAAGCCGGCTCGTTGGTCCGCGCTCGCCAAGGGCGCCCTCGCTTGTTGGAGGCCTTCGGATGGCTCGCCCCGGACAGGGAGCCGCGCAGAGCCGCGGGGCTTCTCGTACGTGCCGAACTCTGCGGCGACGAGCTCGATGACTGTCGCTGGCGTGAGCATGCTCGCGATCGTTGACGAGCAAGCGGGCGATCGAATCACAGGCAAGCTCCGCAACCCAGTGCAGATGGGCATGCGCACCGGCCTCGCCTGGCTCGATGAGCACTTCGTCTGGAACACGAACTACGGGCAGAGCGGTGGTCATCACAACTTCTTCAGCATCTACGGGATCGAGCGCGTCGGGGGTCTGCTCGATCTCCCCGTCGTATCGAACAAGGACTGGTACTACGAAGGCGCGCGTCAGCTCTTAGCTTGGCAGTCAGATGACGGGACCTGGTCTGAGGCGAGTGGGCACACGGAGACAGAGCTCGCGCTGCTCTTCTTGAAGCGCGCCACCGCGAGGACCTCTGGTGGAGACCAGAGCCAAGGGCAGAGCGTGTGGTCGACGGCGGATGACCCCTCCGCTGAGGTCGCGCTCCGCGGCAGCGGCGACACTCCTGTCACGGTGTGGATCGAGTCCGTCCACGAGGAGGTCAAAGGCGACCTAGAGTGGGAGGGGGAGGAGGGCCGTGGCCCGCATATCTCTCGCGTCGACTACTTCATCCGCCGAGATGTGCCCGGCGCGGCGGTCGAGCGAGTTGAGCGCATCACTGCCGACCCCGGTGCCGCGATGGGGGCAGAGCGCTTCGCGTTTCGCTACCGCTTCCCTGCGAACGGGATCTGGCTGGTCCACGCGCGGGTGATGTGCGTGCGAGAGTCGACCGCGGATGGCGTCCTCGGCGAAGAGGTGGAGCTGCTCTCCGCTGAGATGGAGGTTGTCGTGCGAGACGTCGTGACACCGGAGCAGCTCGAGTATGCAGCGGTCGCGAAGAACAACCTCCTGCGCGGGATCGAGGTGCACGCCTCGGCCTCGACGCAGATGGACGGAGAGGAGGCGGCGAAGGTGGCAGACGGTAAGCACAAGACTCGCTGGCGCTGCGTCGGTGGCGACGCGGCGCCCAAGCTCAAGCTCGCCTTTGCCCGTCCGGTTCGCGGCCGTCGAGTCGTCCTCTCCCACGGTCTCGCCGCCCCCCTCTACAGCGAGCACGCGAGGGTGCTGCGAGGCGAGCTCATCCTGAACGGCCGCGACAGCTTCAGCTTCCAGATGGACCCCGACGTGATGACCAAGACAGAGATCGACCTGGGCCGCTCGCACCGGGTCCGGAGCATCGAGCTCAATGTCCTCGAGGTGATGGACGGCGCGGTCGGTAGCAGCGCTGTCGGGTTCTCTGAGGTCGAGATCTACCGCTAGGCAGACGCGAGTCGCGCGAGCAGCATCCGCCACGACTCGAGGGGCGAGGGGGCCGCTGTGGGTTCCTTGGCGCGGTCGTCGATCTTTCGCAGGCGGATCGCAGCCTCGTGGTGCGGGCTCTGCTCGAAGCGCTCAAGCTCCTCCGCGGTCATGAGGCCACCTTGGAATTTGAGGCTCTCGACAGAGGCTTCCCCGAGCGCGTCGGCATAGGCAGGCGCCTTTGTCAGGAGGTAGCGCTTGGCGTCTGTGTGCAAGCGGATCGGCTCAGTCACCTCCTCGGGGAAGCAGTGCGAGAGCCACGCCGCGCCCACTGCTTCGTGGCGCTCCCCTCCGATGCCCTCGAGCATGTGTCCTACGTCGTGCAGGAGGCTGGCCGCGAGCAGCGCGTCAGGGCAGCACTCCTCCCGAGCGAGGGCCGCAGACTGCAAGGCGTGCTCGAGCTGGCACACTCCATCACCGGGGTCGACGAGGTGCCCTCGAGACTCGAAGAGGGAGAACACCCCCTGTAGAGAGGCCTGAGGGGGGGTCGGTTCCATTCTGCGAGCCTAGCACGCTTGGAGCAGGCGATTCCCCTCCCGAGGCCCCAGGTTCCGACCGAAGACCAACGGCAGAGAGCCTGAACATGTTCACAGTCCTCATACCCTTCCATGGCGAGTCCGCCTGGCTCGCGCGCTGCCTCGCCGGGCTCTCGACGCAGGACTTCCACGAGCCCTTCGAGGTCGTGGTCATCGACAACGACACGCCAGGCCCCGCGCCCTCTGGCGTCTTCGAGCGGTACCGGGAGCACCTGCAGCTCTCCGTCGTCCGGCGCAGTGGGCTCTCGAGCCCTCTGGCGATGTCGAGCGCGAGGAACCGCGGCCTCGCCCTCGCTCAGTATGAGTGGATCGTGCACATGGACGCCGACTGCGTCCCTGGTCCTGAGCACCTCCACCGCCTCCACGCGCGCATCACCGCTGCGCGGGGTGACAACCTCCTCCTCTTCGGGGTGCGACGCTTCATCAACTCCGAGCACCTCGACGAGAGGTCCATCCTCGACGGCGCGATCGATTGGTCGAGGCTTCCAGAGGTCGCGAGTCCATCGAACTACGGGATCATGGGCGACCGCCGCCTGCCGGAGCTCGTCCAAGTCTCAAGCAGTGAGCAGCCCTGGGCCTACGCGCAGACCTGCAACCTCACCCACCGCCTCGACGCCGCCTGCGGCGTGGGCGGCTTCGACGAGGCCTTCGACGGCGCGTGGGGCTATGAGGACATCGAGTTCGCGCACCGCCTCGTGACGATCGCGGGCGCTCGTCCGACCTTCGTCCCCGGGATCGAGGTGCATCACCACGACTCGGACGACTCCTCGAAGCTCGAGCGCAAAGACAAGACGATGAACCCCAACTGGCACCGAGCCTGCGAGCTCATCCCGGGTTTCAGTGAGTTCAGCCGCGAGCGCTACCGCCGGATCGACCCTTCGATCGCGGTCTAGCGCTGCCTCGCTTCTTCCCGCCGCCTCGAAGCTTGGCGTCAGCGGCACGCCTGCGCGCGGCGATCGCCTCCTTCGGAGGGTTCGAGGGGATCAAGCACTCACGCCCTGAGCCGATGAGGTCTTCGCGGCCTGCCTCGACGAGCGCGCGTCGGACGGTGAACCAGTTCTCCGGCAAGAAGAACTGCATGAGCGCGCGCTGCACCTTGCGGTCGCTCAAGCGCTGAACCGTCTTCACGGGCTTCATGGTCATCGGATCGAGGCCGGTGAAGTGCATGCAGGTCGCCACGTCCATCGGCGCGGGGATGAAGTCTTGGACCTGCAGCGGCTTGTAGCCGCGCGCCTTCAAGAAGACGGCGAGGTCGATCATCTCTTCGACGCCGGAGCCGGGGTGGCTCGCGATGAAGTAGGGGACGAGGTACTGCTCCTTGCCTGCGCGCGCGGAGGCGGCGAGGAAGCGCTCGGCGAACTCGTCGAAGCTGTCGACCGGGGGCTTCTTCATGTTGTTGAGGACGTCCTCAGAGACGTGCTCCGGCGCGACCTTCAGGTGTCCGCTCACGTGGTGAGCGGCCATCTCCTCGAGGTACTCGTCTTCGTTCGCCGCGAGGTCCATGCGGATCCCGGAGGCGACGTGTACGCGCTTCACGCCGTCGACCTCGCGCGCTTCCCGTAAGAGCTCCACCGTCGGCGCGTGGTCCGTGTCGAGGAGCTTGCACACCGTCGGGTGGACGCAAGAGAGTCGGCGGCAGACCTTCTCGACCTCCGGCTTGGAGCAGCGCATGCGATACATGTTCGCGGTGGGCCCGCCGAGGTCAGAGATGTTGCCCTTGAAGTCGGGCTGCGCCGCGAGGGCCTCGACCTCCTTCAGGATGGACTCCTTCGAGCGGCTCTGAATCGCGCGCCCCTGGTGCATCGTGATGGAGCAGAAGGTGCAGCCGCCGAAGCAGCCGCGCATGATCGTCACGGAGTCGCGGATCATCTCCCAGGCCGGGATCGTGTCCTCGTAGGAGGGGTGCGGCCGGCGCGTGAAGGGCTGGTCGTAGGCGGCGTCGAGCTCGGCCTCTTCGAGGGCGAGCTCGGGGGGGTTGATCACGAGCGCGCGGCCGCCGTGGTCTTGGGTCAGGCGCTTGGCGTTCAGCGGGTTGGTCTCGTGGTGGAGGAGGCGGGTCATCGTCGCGAAGGCGACGCCGTCAGACTGCACCTCTTCGAAGCTCGGGAGGGTGACGGTCTCACCCATCTCGCTGAAGTGATCGGGGAGCTCCTCTTTCCCGCCGAGCAGGTAGGCGACCCCGCGCATGTCGCGGAGGTCGCGCGCGCTCTCGCCCGCGTCTAGGCGCCTCGCGACCTCACAGATCGTGCGCTCGCCCATGCCATAGCCCAAGAGGTCAGCCTTGGTGGAGACGAGCACGGAGGGCCGCACCTTCTCAGACCACCAGTCATAGTGAGCGATCCGTCGCAAGGATGCCTCGACACCGCCGATCACGATGGGGACCTCCTTGAAGGCCTCGCGGCATCGCTGCGCGTACACGTTGGTCGCGCGGTCGGGCCTGCGCTCGATCGCGCCGCCAGGGGAGTAGGCGTCCTCGTTGCGCCGCTTCCGGTTGGCGGTGTAGTGGTTGATCATCGAGTCCATGTTCCCCGCGGAGACGGCGTAGAAGAGCCGGGGGGGACCCATGGCGCGCCAGGCGTCAGCGCTCTTCCAGTCGGGCTGGGCGAGGACCGCGACCTTGAAGCCCGCGGCCTCGAGGGAGCGACCTAAGAGCGCGGCGGCGAAGGAGGGGTGATCCACGTAGGCGTCGCCCGAGACGAAGATGACGTCGGGCTGCTCCCAGCCACGCGCCGCCACCTCGGCAGCGGTGGTGGGCAGGAAGGAGTCTGTGGATTGGGAGACGGACATGACCTCTATCGAGTCCGCTTCTGAGCGGGCGCGAGGGGTGAATTCTAGTCGAGATCCGTGAATTCGTCCGGCTCAGTTGCGGCGCTGAGCCGCGCGCTGCTCACTCGGGCATGCGTCGCACGTCGGGCTCGTCCACCCAGCCAGCTTCGCGCTGCTCTGAGCCGGTGCGGTTGATGTCACCGAGGGTCGCTCGCGCCTCCTCTGCGAGGGCGGTGAGGCGCGCTACGACCTCGGGGTGAGCCTTGGAGACGTCGGTCTCCTCGGAGACCTCGGCCCCCAAGTCGAAGAGCTGCAGCGGCGCAGGCCCTTCAGACTTGCCCCAGTTGCGTCGCTTGTCGGCGAGGGGCAGGTGCAGCTTCCAGCGCCCGCTCCGGACGGCCTGCAGCTGGTTCATCTGATAGAAGTAGAAGGCCTCGTGCGGGCTCGTCGCGCCCGCCTCGCCGCGGAGCAGCGCGCTGATGTCGCGCCCGTCCATCTCTGGCGCGCGCGCGCCGGCGAGCTTGGCGAAGGTGGGGAAGAGGTCGAAGGCTACGGTGAGCTCGTCGCATACAGAGCCCGCGGGAATCTCGCGCGGCCACCACGCGATGCAAGGGACGCGCTGTCCGCCATCCCAGGTCTGGCCCTTACGACCTCGGAGCGGACCGTTGCTGCCGCCGTTGTCTCCGCGCGCACCGTTGTCGGAGGTGAAGACGATCACGGTGTCCTCTGCGATGCCCTCTTCACGCAAGGCGGCGACGATCGCGCCCATCGAGGCGTCGAGCTCTTCGACAGCGTCGCCGTAGCGCCCGTTCTGAGATTGGTCGCGGAACTCGTCGCTCGCGTGGAGCGGGACGTGGACCATGGCGTGGGGGATGTAGAGGAAGAAGGGCTCGTCAGCGTGCTCGCGGATGAAGCGCAGAGACTCCTCGGTGAAGCGCTTTGTCAGCGTGTCTTGGACCGCGGGCGCTTCGATCACGACCTCGTCGCGCATCAGAGGGAGCGGCGGCCTGCCGGGGCCGGTGCGAGCGACCATGTCGTTTGAGTAGGGGATGCCGTAGTACTCGTCGAAGCCGTGGCGGGTCGGGAGGAACTCGAGCTGGTCGCCGAGGTGCCACTTGCCGACGCACGCGGTCGCGTAGCCAGCCTCCTTCAAGGACTCGGCGAGGGTCAGCTCGTCAGGGTGGATGCCCTTCTTCCCGCCGGGGAAGAGCACGCAGAGCTCGCGCTCGTCGAGGTGCAAGCCGACGCGCTGGGGGTAGTTGCCCGTCATGAGCGCGGCGCGCGAGGGCGTGCATACGCTGCTCGCCACGTAGAAGTCTGTGAGGCGCATCCCCTCGGTGGCGAGGGCGTCGAGGTGTGGCGTGCGATTCACCTCGGAGCCGAAGCAGCCGAGGTCGCCGTAGCCCATGTCATCGATGTAGACGAGGATGAAGTTCGGCTTGCGAGGGCTCTCCAAGCCGAGGCCGGCGCAGGCTGTGATGAGCAGGGAGGCGAGGCAGAGGCACTTCAGAGACTTCGACATGGGCAGGATTCTAGGAGAGAGGGCGAAAGGAGGCGCGCTGTGGTGCGAAAGGAGGGAACGGCGGCGGAGGTGGGCTCTGGCTGCCGATGGTGAGAGGTGAGATGTCAAAGCTCTTGAATGTCATGGCGTTGGTGGTGCTCGGCGGTCTCGTCGGGGTGGTCGGCTGGTGGACGAATCACTACCGCGAGTCACTCGCAGAGCACGAGCGGGACATCGAGGCTCGCGAAGAGCGCATCTCGGCCCTGAACCAAGAGCTCGAGGCGCAGGTCCTCGAGCTGCGCGCAGTCGAGGAGAAGCTCAGCGTGCTCAGCGAAGAGAACGAGGAGCTGGAGCTGAGGAACAGGCTCTTACGCCTCGACCACCGGCTCGCGCGGGTCGAGGTCTTGGAGCAGCGTGAGAGCGAGGGCGAGGTCACCACGAGCGTGCGCTTCACGGAGCTCGGTCCGGGCGGTAAGCCTGCGGGCGAGCCGAAGGAGGTCGAGGTGCGCGGGCGCTTCCTCTACCTCGAGTCGCAGGTCGTGAAGTTCTCGGACGAGTACGTCGAGTCAGCCGACCCGCTGCGCGGGACCTCTATCTGCCTCTTCCGCCGCGTCTTCGGCGAGCAGCAGAAGCCCATGGACGGGCCGGAGCTCGACCCCGTCGGCGCGAGCCCTGGCGTCGTCAGAGGCGACAACGTCCGCGCGGCGGAGCACGCCGAGCTGTGGCAGCGCTTCTGGGACTACGCCAATGATCCCAAGCTCGCGCGCGAGGCCGGCGTGCGCGCGGTGCACGGCGAGGCGCCCTTCACCGAGCTCCGTCCTGGCAAGAGCTACCGCGTCGAGCTGCGCGCCTCAGGCGGGCTCTCGATTCAGCCCGAGTGAGCGAGGCCTCACAGCCGGCGCAGCTTGAGTGCCTTGAGGCCTGCGCGCGTCTGGAAGGCGGCGAAGCCTAGCGGCCGAGAGGGGAGCACCTCTGTGCGCAGCTCGATGCGCTTGCCCTTGAGCGCCACATCATGGAGGGGCTCGCCGTCGAGCCAGGTCTTGATGTGCGTCGGCGTCACGCGGACGCGCGCTGTGTAGTCGCGGCCGAGCTCGTAGGAGAGGAAGCGCGTCGTCTCATTGGTTGAGGCGTCGTCACCGTCGATGCATGAGATGCCTGTGAGCGAGCCGCCCCAGCCGCCGAGGATGAGGGTCGCGTGGCTCTGGTCTACGGGGAAGGTGAGGCCGCAGAAGAAGTCCGTGCCCATGAGGCGCGCTGCGGTGATCTCGAGCTCGTAGCTCGTCGTGGGGAGCTCGCCCCTGGTCCAGTGCATGCCCGTCAAGGGCGTGCCCATCTCGAAGACGAGGTGCTCACCCTCCGCTTGGATCTCCCCCTCGCCGCCGAAGGGCGTAGAGCTCCAACCCTCGGTGTGGGTCGCGTCGAGGAGGAGGGTCCAATGAGGTGCGCTCTCCTCGAGGCCCGCGCACGCGCTTGAGGTCATGCTGAGCAGAATGGCGGTGAGGTGGCGCGGGCTCATGAGCTGCTCCGGTCGAGGACGATGGGGAAGAAGGCGCCCTCGACGAGCGCGCCAGCTTGGAGGAGGGGGCAGCCCTTCAGGAGGGGCGCGCCTGCGTCTGCGCAGCGCGTGTTGGGTCCCATGAAGTTCAGCACGACGCCACGCCGCGGCCTCTCAGAGCGGTTGGCGAAGGAGCCGTGCACTGTGCTGGAGTGATGGATGGAGGCTTGTCCTGCCTTGAGGGGCACGGCGACAGGCTGGAAGGCGGCGCGCTGTTCCTCGTCGAGGTGGGCCTTGAGTTGGTCCATGTCGCCGCCGAAGGAGGCCGCGGGGAGCGGGCCCCAGCGATGTGAGCCAGGGACAAAGTGCAGGCAGCCGCTCTCCTCGTCGGAGTCGTCGAGGGAGATGTGGATGGTGATGTGGTTCTCGGGTTGGGTGCGCTGCCAGTAGGACCAGTCCTGATGCCAGGGGACGACGCCGGGGTGCTGCGCGGGCTTCCAGAAGACCTGGTCGTGCCAGAGGCGCAGGCGCTCGACGCCGAGGAGCGCGGCCAAGGGGACCGTTACGCCGGGGTGGAAGGCGAGGTCGTGGAAGAGCGCGTCGACGCGCCAGGCCCCGAGGAAGTGGAGCACGACCTCATCAGGCTGCTCCACCCAGGCCTCTTCGACCTCGTAGAGCAAGGGCCTGTGTCGCTCGAGGTCTGCGCCGAGCTCTTCGAGGCGGGCTCGAAGCGCCTCGACTTCGTCTCCGTCGAGCAGCTCTAGCGGCGCGAGGAAGCCGCGCTCATGGAAGGCCTCAAGCGCTTCGCTCGAGAGCTCCCACGCGCGGAGGTCTCCGCCTGCCGACGGGTAGGCGTCGGTGATGGGGGCGTGATGTCGCTCGAGTCCGCTCGTGGTGGAGGTCATGGCTCACCCGCCTGAGGCGGGGCGCCCAGCCTACACCGTGGTGCAGGGGTCGATCTCAGAGAGGACGCGGGAAGCTCCCGCGGCGAGGTCGCCAGGGCGAGGCGTCGGGGCCTTTTCCTGGAGGGCGATGTCTTCCTCCGCCTCCTCTGCGGGGGAGATAGATCCGGCGATCACGCCACCGGGGATCTCCTCGCGCTCCTCTTGAGCGGCGGGGTCGTTCTGCCAGCCGAGCAGGCGCAGCATCCAGAAGGGCGTCACGAGCAGCACGCCGAGGTCGCGCTGGAGGCTGAGGTCATTGATGTAGACCAGGTCTGCCTCGAGTTTGCGCCGATAGGCGTAGATGTCGTTGCCGGCGTAGCCTTGGGTGATCTGCGCGAAGCCGGTGATGCCGGGCCGAACAGCGAGGCGCTGATAGAAGGTGGGCAGCTCGGACTGGATCTGCTCGTTGACCTCCACCATCTCGGGGCGCGGCCCGATGAAGGCCATGTCGCCGCGCAGGATGTTGAAGATCTGCGGGAGCTCGTCGAGGTGAGAGCGGCGCAGGAAGCTCCCGAACTTGGTGACGCGGGCGGCCTCGTTGCCATCTCTCCAAGAGTCGTAGTGACTCTGGGAGGTGTCGCGCATCGTGCGGAACTTCAAGAGCTCGAATTCTTCGCCGCGGTAGCCGACCCGGGTCTGCTTGAAGAAGACCTTTGAGCGATCTCGAAGTACGGCCCAGTTGCACAGGGCGATCACTCCGACGAGCAGCGTCACGGGGACGAGGAGGAGGCCCAAGAGGACGCCGCCCAAGATGGGGCGGAAGAGGCGCGCGTACAGGCCTCTCGGGCTGATCCTGCGCCAAGCCTCATCGTCAAAGAGCTCTTGGGTCTCAAACGCAGGCTCAAAGGCAGAGCGCTCCTCTCGAGTCTCCGTGATGAGCTCCGGGGTCGCGCTCGTTTCGAGCGGGGGGGCAGTGATCACCGGGCCGCGAGCGGGGGCCTCGGCTTGCATCTCGTCAGCGGGGGCGTCGTTTGCTTCAGGCGCGAGCTCTATGCCTGGGTGCACCCCCGACCCAGCGCCGCCGTCGGCGGGGTCGAAGGGAGCCTGGGGACGCTCCGGCTTTTTTGACGGCGGGAATTCCGTCATCTCTACTCCTGTCTTGGGGACCACCAGCGGGGAAGGAGCTGGCGTATGTGGGGACTTCCTCCTCCCAAGGGGGATTTGGGGCAGGAATTGGACAGGAATTTATCCGACTGCCAATCCGGATAACAACCCTTCCTATTAATGAGAAAAGCGTCCCTCTAGGCACCGAGGGGCCTGAAAAATGCGACCTGCTTGGAGGTGTTTTCCTGCGCGGGACTTGCGCCCATCTAGGCTCAATCTCGCTACCCTCTGCGACATGGCGACATGGATCTTGGGAGACATCCACGGCTGCCCGGACGAGCTCTCCGAGCTCTTGGCGCGGCTAGACCTGGGGCCGGAGGACACGCTCCTCTCGGTCGGAGATCTCTTCCATCGCGGCCCCGACCCGATCGGCGTGCTCGACATCTTTCGCGAGGTTGGCGGCCTCTTCCTCCTAGGCAACCACGAGCTGCGCGTCCTCGCCCGCTTCGACCTCGCCCCGAGCCGCTCCGACGCCTCGGACCGCCCCGACTATCGCGACGAGTTCCCAGCGCTCGAGCCAGAAGACTTGGCCGGCGATGGGCGGCGCCCGTGCGATGTGGAGCCTAGTCGCCGCGCGGATGTCCTCCGCTTTCTCCAAGGCCACTCAGGCTTCTTCCTAGAGCACACGAGCGTCCCCAAGGCAGGCCCCACCAAAGACGGCCGCGCCTGGTGCGCCGTCCACGCCGGCCTCGTCCCCGGCCGCCACCCGGCAGACACCGAGCCTGAAGACCTCGTCTCTCTGCGGCGCCTCCAAACCCGCGGTCGCCCTTACTGGTATGAGGTCTACACCGGACCGAACCTCATCCTCTTCGGCCACACGCCCTCCAAGATCCCCCGCACGCGCCGCATCGGCTCCCAGACCGTCGCGCTCGGCTTGGACACCGGCTGCGTCTACGGCGGCAAGCTCACGGCCTACTCGCCGGAGCTCGACGAGGTCGTCCAAGTCGACGCGAAGAAGAGCTACGCCAAGCCCTAAAGCTTGGGCCTCAAAAGCCCCAGGTGATGTGCCAATTGAACTGAGGCACAAAGTCGAAGCTGCTCGACTTCTCTCTCAAGGCGAGCATGAGTGAGAGCTCCGGACCCATGGTGATCGACTCCGTGAGGTGCGTCTCGAAGCCGAAGCCAGCGTAGAGGGCCTCATAGTCTCCAGGCTCTTGAACAATGTTCGGTTCCCCCCGGGCTCGGAACCAGGCGACCCCATAGCGCTGGGTCCAGTGCCTCCAATCCATAGGATCGGAGCTGCGCTTGACGCCCATCTGAATCTGGGTGATGTCGCCAGCGGCGGGGTTCCCGTCATCCGAGAGGTCCTCGTCATCCCAAGGCTGGTGTGTGCCCTCAAGTTCAAAGGCCCAGGTCCGCTCCGGGCTGCGGTCGTAGACCTGCCCAAGCGCCAAGGATGCTCCAATGTTTGGTAGCGCGCTGAAGGAGGTGCCCACGGAGAGGTCTTCCCCCCCAGGAATGCCCTCTAAGGCGGCGCAACTCGACATCGCCATCATCAGCAGAGCGGCACGAAGAGAGCCGCTCCAACGAGAAATAGATCTGCGCCTGTACAGCCTCTTGCCTTGGGACCTCATGTCTTCAGAAAATGCCAACTGGGCGCCCTCTAGGCAGCAGTTTCTGCGGAATACAAGGGCAACCACTCTTCCCCATCTTTTTACGTCCTCGTGAAAAACACCGTAATCACAGGGCTCGTCCTCACGGTCGCGCTCGCCGCATGCGCAGCTCCCCCGCTGCCCCAGTCCACAACGACTGAGACCACAGCCTCCATGGCTGTGGACTGGTCCGACTTCACCCTGGGACCGAACGACCTCATCCAGGTCGCCGTCTTCGGCCAGCCCGAGCTGAGCTCGCCCCCCACAGGCGTGCGCATCGCTCCAGACGGCACCCTGAGCCTCCCTCTAGCTGGCCCCGTCACCCTCACGGGTCTGACACCTGCCGAGGCCTCCAAGGCCATCGAGGCCAAGCTCACCTTCCTCAAGCGCCCCGCTGTCTCTGTCTCAGTGATGGAGTACATATCGCGCCGCTTCTACCTCTTCGGCGAAGTCAAGAGCACCGGCCCCATCGCCATGGATCGCCCAATCACAGCCCTAGAGGCGCTCTCTATGGCCGGCGGCTTCCTCCCAGGAGCAAACAGAGCGCGGGCGGTGATCATCCGTCGACATGGTGAAGAAGAGATCGAGGTCATTCCCTTTAACGCTCAGACGCCTGGGGCAGATGGGCTTGTGCAGGTAAAGGCAGAAGACTTCGTGTTTGTGCAAAAGTCTGGAACGGGTTCATTCAGCGAAGACGTGCTGCCATACCTGCAGGGCGTGGGCTTCACACTGAGTCAAATCGCCTCCATCGCGCTGGCCTACGACCGCCTCTACAGCGACTGATATAGAGGTCGACGCAATATGTCTCAGGAGAGCAGAAGCAAAGGATACGGAGACGCGGTATTCGAAGATGACTCCATCAGTCTCGGAGAGATCTTCAGGATTCTCGCGCGTAACTACCGCCTGATCGTGGTCATTTGGCTGATGGTGACGACAGCGACAGTTCTCTGGGTCGTTACACAGACACCAAAATATCGAGCGCAGGCCACCCTCTTACTAGAAGAAGATGAGGCGACAGGAGGAGTCCTTTCTGAGCTGGCCTCCCTAACGTCTGATCCGGCCGCCGAGGCAGAGATCGCACTTATCGGGTCGAGGTCACTCGCTGAAGTGACAGCCGCACGCCCTCGAGAGTTCGTGATTAAGGAGGAGGTGTTCTCTGTTACTGAGCCAGATTTTGATCCCGTAGATGCGGTTCAAGGCGAAGGCCTAAACCTCGCCGATGGGATGGATCAGCTCGGACTCTCTACCGTCGTTGAGCGCTTCGACCTTACCCCCTCCTTTGGGCTTAGGCGCCGCTTCCTTGGGGGCGAGGCTCTAGTGCATCGTCTTTATGCCTGGTTTGACTCGCCAGAAAGCGCTGACGCTGAAGACCTATTAGAGACCGGTTTAGACATCTATTTTTCGGAAGAGGACACAGTTCTCGTTGCGCCGCACAAGAGGTTTCTCGCTCCAGCCAAACTGTCTGTAGAGGAAGGGGCTCTAGAATTACGCTACCAACCTGGTGTAGAGGCGACTGTTTTTGGTTGCCGCCTCAAGTTAGCTGCTACTGGGGATTATGTCGGACAGAGGTATCGGGTCAGGTCGGTCTCAGAGGAGGCCGCAATACGTAACCTTCAGGAGAACACGTCGGCGAAAGAGTCTGGCAGGAAGACGAACGTGGTTCATGTGTCCGTTGAGCACTTGAGCCCCTTTGTCGCGGCGGAGACGGCGAATGCGCTGGCTAAAAATTACATCCGCAGAAGCATCCTGATTGGACGAAAAAAGGCCGTTCGGACATCAGGGTTCATTGAGTTTCAGTTGAAAGAGCAGAGTGGCCTTTTAGAGGTAGCGGAACAACTGCTCGCAAAGCTGCAGTCAGAGAACCCCGAGACGATCTCGCTGGAGGGGTCAACGCAGGCGGTTATCGATCAATTGACCACATTGGAGCTGTCGCGGACTCAAGCGGAGCTCGCTCAGGATGCGCTAAGCAAGGCCCTGGTAAAGGTGAAGGCAGGCGAATTCGAAGCCCTTTCCCGCTTTAGCAGAGAGGTGCCAAGCCTCGTCACCTTGACCTATCTGCAAAGCCTCGCAGAGTTAGACTCCGAAATCGCACGCCTGCGCGGTGAGTTGAACGAGGACGCTCCGACACTTCAGGCTCTTGTCGAAGCGAGGGGAGCGATGCGTGAACAGGTTCAGGTGGGGCTCACGGAACAGATTCAAGGCTTTGAAGAAGAGAAGAGGAGCGTCGCGTCAAAGATAGAAGAGTTGGAGTTGAAGTTAGGTTCGCTGCCACGAGGGCAGGCCGACCTCGCGGCAGTTGTTCGAGATGTACAAACACGCTCAGAGATCGTTGGCTTCTTGCTCAGGAGCAAGCAAGAGGCAGAGATCGCTGCAGCAGCCACATCAGCTACTGCTGTCCTGATTGACCCCGCTGTCCCGCCAAGTATCCGCGCATTCCCTAGGGCGACCCTCTTCACCCTCATAGGCTCACTTTTAGGGGTCATAATCGGATGCGCGGGGGCCTTGGGTAGGAACTCAATGCAAGCAGCGCTTCACACTGAGGCCGAAGTGGAGCGGGCATCGGGGCTCTCGGTGCTGGGGGCGATCCCAGACTTCGAGCGAGGGAGAACCCGGATCAAAGGGGCAAAGCGAGGTGAGCGAGTCCTCCCTATGAGGGATGATCCCGAAGGCGCTCAGGCAGAGGCTTATCGCTCCGTACGTGCAGCTCTCCGGCGAGTGATGCGCGGGGAGGACGCATTGAAAACACTCGCATGTACATCATGCGTGATGGGGGAGGGTAAGACGGTCACAAACGCCGACCTGGCAATTGTGTTTGCCAAAGCAGGCCGCAAGGTCCTGCTGGTTGATTGCGACC